>Ga0181529_10001427_pt1 | contig 30808 bp, 32 predicted proteins | sample PEATcosm2014_Bin_36_FD_119763 | JGI IMG/M metagenome (GOLD analysis project Ga0181529, IMG submission 119763) | Peatland microbial communities from MTU Mesocosm Facility, Houghton, MI, USA - PEATcosm2014_Bin10_30_metaG | ecosystem: Environmental > Terrestrial > Soil > Wetlands > Peat | place... | reverse complement strand
CTGGGCATCAACGAGTTCGAGGACGCCCGCGGCCTAGCCTTCCCGATCTACAAGAACTTCCGCGTCTTCTTGTACTCGGACGGCCTGACCGACGCCCAGAACGAGCGCGGGGAGCGCTATGGCGAGGAGAACCTGCGCAAATTCCTCTATCCGAGATGCATGAAGAAGGCTCAGGTCATCGTCTCGGAGCTCGACAAGGAGGTGAGCGAGTTCATCGCCACCGCCCCCCAAGCCGACGACATCACCGCCCTCGTCGCGGAGATCCTCTAGGCCGTCGCGACCGTCTTGCTGCCCTTTCGCCCACACTGAAGCGAGGCCGCCCGCGACACGGTCGGATTCCACCAAGATACCTTGGTATGTTTATATGATATCGAGAGGCGGCGTTCCCGGCAATCTTTGCGCGATTGTTATATTTACTTAGTCCAAGGAAAGCAAATAGTCGAGGCCGGTCGTTCAGCTAACAACAGCCGCCGCGCCAACGAACGGGTCATCTTGCGTGCGAGTGCGTAGGCGACATTCTCCCTCGGGACCGCGAGGACGAACCGGCGACGAGCTCATGCCCGCTCTTAAAGGCCAAGCGGGCACTTCAGCCCCTGATCCCGCGAAGGCGGTTCAGAGGCGGAGGCGGCGAGCAGCCCGACCGGAGTCCTCGCCCCTATTTCGAGAGCGCGAGCCTGAGATTATCCAGTTCCTTTTGGATTTCCTGCTTCCGCTTGGGATCCGTCGTGGTTTCCAGCTCCCGCATGAGGCGGGAGATCATCAAGTTCGTGTGGGCGTTCTTATTTCCGTTCTCGTTCATGCGATTGCCTCCGAGGATGGGTGAAAAATACTTCTATTTTAGGGGAAAAGTCGGATATTTGAGGCTTGTTAGGCTTTTATTTGGGAAAACAGAGAATTCGATCCCTCTTCCAGGGCTGGATGATCCCGTTGGGGGTATTGGGTCGTTCCTAGTTTTGCACTACCTACCATGCCAAACGGGAGGGATATGAAAATCTATTCGTTAAGCCCAAACAAGCACTACCCCAACCAAGCTGGATTCGGCCCGATTCACGGGCAGGGCTCGATCGTGTGGCTCGACGGAAAGCTGGGATCGATCGAGGAGCGGGAACGAAGCAGGCGGTTCAAGGCATCCTTACCCCGATCGGCAAATCCTGTCCGTCGACCTAGCCCGTCGGCCATTGCTCGAGGCCCCTATACTTGCGAGTCAGCTCTGGCAGGGCCTGCTCGATAGAGGTCTCGAGCCCCGTCGCCGAAATTTCCCCGCGCTTGTCGGCGGCTTCGCCGTCCAATCCTTGGATCGGGACCTCGGTGAAGGCGCCGTGCTTCAGGGCCGCGCATTCCTGCGCGTACTGATCGGATTGGCAAGCCGCGATCAGCACGCTGCCGATGGACCGCGAAAGGCGCGCCAGGGCTATCTCCTCGGCCGCGCCGCGCGAAACCAAGTCGTTGCGCAACTATGTTACGTCGTGGAGGATGAAATGGAAGTCGCCGCCAGGACCATGGCCTTCTCGAAAAGCCTCCGATGCCACGAGCGCCGACTGGACTGTTCGCGCCGTAGTCGGGGCTGTCCCTTCCCGCGGGCCGCACGACCAAGGTCTTTCGGTCCCATTCCCTTATTTGGCCAAGCCTGCGACCGCCTTCTGTCCCGCCTCGATCGCCCGGATGTTGAGCGGGATGTAGCCGTGCTTGGACACGGGAAAGAAGGACTCAAGCACCGCCTCCGCATGGTCCAGCTTGATCGCCCCCGTCGCCTTGGCGAGTGCGCCCAGCATCACCACGTTGGCGATCTTGACGTCCCCGATCTCCTCGGCCAGCTCGTTGCAGGGCACCTCCACGATCTTGAGGTCGCCTCGCGCGCTCTTGGTCTTCACGAGGCTCGAGTTGACGAGCATCATCGCGCCTGAGCGCGCGACGCCCTCGCAGATGGGCAGGGAATCGGCGTTCATCACGACGCAGGAGTCCGGCGAGGTGACGAGAGGGCTCGCGATCTCCGAGCTCGAGATGACGACGGAGGCCCTCGCGATGCCGCCGCGCTTCTCGGCTCCGTAGAAGGGGAAAAAGGTGACCTCGAGGCCCTCCTTCATCGCGCAGTATACCCAGAGCTGTCCCATGGAGATGATGCCCTGGCCGCCGAACCCGGCCATGAAGGTTTTCTCGGTCATTCCTTGCCCCCTTCCGCGGCAGGCTGAAGCTCGTTCTTGATCTCCCCCAGCCTGTAGTAGGGGATCATCGCGGATGTGACCCAGTCTAGCGCCTCGGCCGGTCCCATCTGCCAGTTTGTCGGGCAGGGAGAGAGGATTTCGACCATCGTGAAGCCCTCGCCTCGGAGCTGGGCCTCGAAGGCCTTCTTGATGTACTGCTTGGTCTTCCGCACGTTGGCCGGCGTGTCGACCGAGCCTCGGGCGAGGTACTTGGTTCCGCCCAGCGTGGCGAGCATCTCGCAGACGCGCACGGGGTAGCCCATGCCCGCGCCCTCGGGGGCTCCTTGCGGGTCGCGGCCCTTGGGAGCCGTCGTGGCCTTCTGGCCCACGAGGGTAGTCGGCGCCATCTGGCCTCCGGTCATGCCGTAGATCGCGTTGTTCACGAAGATGGTCGTGAACCTCTCGCCGCGGTTGGCGGCGTGTACGATCTCGGCCGTGCCTATCGCGGCGAGGTCGCCATCGCCCTGGTAGCACACCACGAGGTGGCCCGGCAGCATGCGCTTTACGCCGGTGGCGCCCGCGGGCGTGCGCCCGTGAGGCACCTGCACGGAGTCGAAGTCGAAGTAGAGATCGGCCCAGATCGAGCAGCCGACGGGGTTCATCAGCACGGAACGGTCTTGTACGCCGAGCTCGTCGATGGCCTCGGCGATGAGCCGATGGATGACCCCGTGGCCGCAGCCGGGGCAGTATTTCGTCTGGACCGAGACCAGGCTCTTGGGATGCTTGTAGATCGCTTCCATGGTCCCTCCTACGCCGCCCCGGCCTTGCCCTGGAGCAGCGTCTTAGCGTACGCGAGCACTTCCTCTTCGCTGGGAATCACCCCGCCGGCGCGGCCGTAGAAATCGACCGTGGCGGCTCGGCCGCCCGTGGCCGCGCCGCTCACCGCGAGCCTCAGGTCCTGGACCATCTGGCCCATGCTCATCTCGACGGCGAGGAAGCGCTTGCCTGCCGCGGCGAGCCGCGAAAGCTCGGCCGAGGGGAAGGGCCAGAGGCTCACCGGCCTGAAGAGGCCCAGCTCGAGGCCCGCGGCCTTGGCCATCTGCAGGGCGCCCAGGCAAATCCGGCTCGCCGTCCCGTAGGCGACGAAGACGAGCTCGGCCTTGTCCAGGTTGACGGCCTCGAAGCGGGTCTCCTCGGCCGCGACGCGCTCGTAGCGCTCGAAGCGGGCCAGGACCGAGGCCTCGAGGGCCGGCGGATCCAGGCAGAGCGAGGTGACGTGGTTGGGCCTGCCGCTTGCCTGGCCGACGGCCCAGGGCCGCTTGGGCCGGGGAGACTCGCCCTTGTCGAGCGGGAGGACGACGCCCTCCATCATCTGCCCAATGAGGCCGTCCGCGAGGACCATCACGGGCATCCTCCACTTGTCCGCCAGCTCGAAGGCGCCGTAGGTGAGGTCGGCCGCCTCCTGGACGCTCTTCGGCGCGAGGACGATGTGGTAGTAGTCCCCGTGGCCGCCGCCCCTGGTGGCCTGGAAGTAGTCGCCCTGCGAAGGCGAGATGCCGCCGAGGCCGGGGCCCGAGCGCGCGACGTTGACGATGACGCAGGGAATGTCCGCGCCGCAGGCGTAGGAGATGCCTTCCTGCTTGAGGGAGACGCCGGGGCTCGAGGAGCTGGTCATCGCCCGGCCGCCGCCCGCCGAGGCGCCGAAGACCATGCTCATCGCCGCGGTCTCGCTCTCGGCCTGGATGAAGGTCCGCCTGCGCTCCAGCATGCCAGAGGCCATATAGGCGGTGAGCTCGTTCTGCGGCGTGATCGGGTAGCCGAAATATGCGTCGCAGCCGGCCCTTATGGCGGCCTCTCCTATCGCTTCGTTGCCCTTCATGAGGCGTCGTTCTTCAGCCATGGCTAGCTCCTTCACTTCCTGTATACGGTGATCGCGACGTCCGGGCAGACCTGGTAGCAATTGCCGCAGGCTATGCACTTGTCCTCGTCGACGACCCTCGAGGGGTAATAGCCCCAGGAATTGGGCGCCTCGTCGACTGCGAGCACCTTGGTCGGGCAGGACCTGACGCAAAGAAGGCAGCCCTTGCAGCGCTCCCTGTCTATCTCCGGCTTACCCTTGCTTGCCATTGGAAAACCTCCTTCAACGCGAGGCCAGGGCCGCGAAGGCGATGGAGGCGAGCTTCGTCTCCGCCGAATCCGCCCGGCTCGTGAGCACGATGGGAGCAGCGGCGCCCATTACTATGCCGGCGCCCTTGGCCCCACCCAGATCGACTAAGGCCTTGTACAGTATGTTCCCCGCCTCCACGTCGGGCGCGAGGAGGATGTCGGCGTCGCCAGCCACCTCGGAGCCGAGGCCCTTGAGCCTCGCGCTCTCGTCGCTGATGGCGCAGTCCAGGGCCAAGGGCCCGTCTACGAGACAGCCGCCCACCTGCCCCCTCTTTCCCATCTGCGAAATGAGGGCGGCGTCGACCGTACAGGGCATCTTCTCGTAATTGATCTTCTCCACCGCCGCGAGGATGGCGACCTTGGGAAGGACCAGGCCAAGCGAGCGGGCGGCTCTGACCGCGTTGCCTAGGATGGCGAGCTTGGCGCCCAGGTCGGGCGCGATATTGATCGCGGCGTCGGTGACGAAGAGGAGCTTGTGGTAGGAGGCGACCTCGAGGACGGCCACGTGGCTCGCCAGGGATCCCGAGTTGATGCCCAGATCTTTATTGAAGGCCGCCTTGAGCAGGACCGAGGTATCGACGAGCCCCTTCATCAGGACATCAGCGTCGCCCGAGCGCACGAGCCGCACCGCCTCGGCTGCGGCGGAAGGCGCGTCCTTCGCCTGGACCCTCTCGAAGCGAGCGAGATCAAGCCCGAGCTCGACGGCCGTGGCCTCGATCGCTGCGAGGTCGCCAACCAGAATGGGCTCGGCCAGGCCGTTCATCCAGGCGTCGACCGCGGCCTCCAGGGCAGAAGCTTCCTGGGCCGCCGCTACGGCGACCCTCTTTCTGCCCGACTTCCTGGCCATGTCGATCATCTCGGCGATCGTTCTCACGGGCCCTCCCGCCAGCGGGGTGTTGGGAAAAGGCCAATCGAGCCTTTTTCAACACTACATTACTCCCTGTGATTGCGCAGAAATCCGAAGGATTTCGAGCAATCGCTTGGCAGGCCGTCGAAAAGCATCGAGTTTTTCAGCAGCCTGCTAGTAGTCCAAGACCTCCGCGGTCCCTGCGAGCACGCTCGCGCCCGCATGGGACAGGGCCTCGAGCTCGCCCTCTCCTGGGTAAATGGCAATCGGAGCAATAAAACTGCACATTTCCTCGATATTTGTCATCATACGCGAAGAAAATGCAATACCCCCAGTGAGGAGTATGCCGTCTATCCTTCCCGAGGCGGCGGCGGCGAGGGCCCCTATTGCCTTGGCCACCCCATATGTGTAGGCCCGAACGTGGATATCTGCCATAGTGTCTCCCTGGCGGATCCGCTCCTCGACAGCCCTGAAATCGTTCGTCCCCTCGAGGCTGACCAGGCCTCCCATGCCTGTCACCATCGAGAGGACCTGGCGCAGCTTGTATCGGCCGGAGTAGCAAAGCCGGACGAGGTCGCCGGCGGGCAGGGTGCCCGAGCGCTCGGCGCTGAAGGGTCCCTCCCCGTCGAGGGCGTTGTTGACGTCGACCACCGCGCCATTGAGATGGAGCCCGACGGAAGTCCCTCCGCCCATGTGGGCCACGATGAGGCGGGCCTCCTCGTAGGGCCGGCCGCGCTCCCTGCACCATTGCCTAGCCACGGCCTTCTGGTTCAGGGCGTGGAAGATCGAGCGGCGGGTGAAGAGCCTGTGTCCCGAGACCCTGGCGACGTCCATGAGCTCGTCGACTACGACCGGGTCGGCGATATAGGCGCCGATGCCCAGGGGGGAGGCGATGCTTTCGGCGATGAGGGCCCCGAGGTTGCTCGCGTGCTCCCCGTAGCGGGCCTCGGCGAGATCCCGCAGCATGGCGGGCCCGACTCGGTAGATACCTCCCGGGAGGGGCCTGAGCAAGCCTCCCCTGCCCACGACGACGCCGAGCCGCTCCTGCGCATAGCCCCTTCGCGCCAAGGCTGAGCGCACCTGCTCCTCGCGGAAGGCGAGCTGCCCGTGGATCGAGCCGAAGCGCGAGGCCGTCTCGCTGCTGATGGATTCGTTCTCCCTGAACAGCTCGCTTCCGTCCTCGTAGACCGCGAACTTAGTCGACGTCGACCCAGGATTGATGACGAGGACTCCTCGAGCCATAGGATTAGTATAGCATTCCCGAAGTTTGGGGCAAGAGAGAATAACAAAAACTGATATGATGTTTCAAATTATAAAACGGCGCCATCGACACGTGACATTCAATCGGCCTCTACCCTAGCGCCCAGGATCTTGACGAGGTAGAGCTGGAGGTAGAGCTCGAGAGCCTGGTGATTCTTGATCTTGAGGAGGGTCGGGGAGTCGGCGAGGGAGGAGCCGAGATTCCGTACCCGCTCCGAGGTCAGGCTGCCCGTGCCCATGCCGCGTATCACGCTTCGCAGGTAGTCCCTCGCTAGGCAGTCGACGTCGAAGCTGAGGTTCTTCTTGGCCTCGGGATTGAGGAGGGTGTTCCAGCGGCCTTCGAGGTCGCGCAGGTACTCGTCGAGGCCGTAGCCCTGGGGCAGGAGTTCCTTGGCGATGCGGCTCGCCGCCGCCTCGAACTCGGCCTTGCGCTCCTTGGAGGTGGGGCTCCTCTGGCTCTTGACAGGCTCCTTCCTTGCGCGGGCCTCCTCGTCCTCGCGGACGGCCTTGGCCCGAGCTGCCGCCTTGTCCTCGCGGCCTTTCGAGAGGCGCCGTAGCAGGCGGGCGATGCCCGCCAGTATGGGCACGGAGTACCAAAAGGGCAGAAGCATCCGGGCGTCGACGAGGAGGCCCTTTCGGGAGAGATCGAGGAGCTCGTCCAGGGGGATGAGATCGTCCTTATAGAAAAGCCGCTCGATGTCGGGGGGGAGCTCGCCGCGCCCGGCCGCCTCATCGCGCACGAGGGGCAGGAGGCGGTCGCGGATCATCGCGTCGAGCAGGGGATAGCGCGCCTCGACCTGGGCGACGAGCTCCGCGAGGAAGGCCTCGTCGTCCTCCATGGCGGGGTTAGCGCGGAAGTCTTCGAGCTGGCGCTTCCATTGGTCGAGCATCCTCGCCCGGATGTCCGAGCGGGCCTCGGTTATCAGCCTGATGGCGAGCGAGAGGGCCCGGTCCTTGGCCACATATGCCCGCCTCCCGCTCGTCGTTACGACGATGAGCTCGGGCAGGGTGCCGTCCTCGGCCCTCGTGGACTTTTCGTGGATCCTCGCCTCGAGGTCCTCGCGGCCGAACTTGCCGATCATCGGGGCGCCCTTGGCGTCGCGGAAGGAGAGGATCTCGTCCATCGTGTAGTGGTAGGGGGGCTTGCGGACGGCGACGTCGAGGGACTTCAGCGCCGCCTCGAGGTCGAGCAGGCGCTGGGCCTTGCCCTTGTAGTGATTGACGAAGAACTCGCAGAGGACGGCCGCCTGCTGGAAGGAGTTGTCCTCGGGTCCCTTGTCCTTCATCTTCTCGAGGTCCTTCTCCACGGCGCTGACGAAATAGGCCCAGAAGGGATAGGTGAAGTCCGAGTCGGCGCGCTGGATGACCTTGGCCGCCTCGACGGGCCTGGCGAGGACCGCGCCCAAAGCGTCCTTGAGCTGGTTCTCCTTGCCTGGGAAGGCTCCGACCAGCTTGTTGTACATGAAGTCCTTGTTGGCTCCCTTGCGCAGGTACTGCCGGAGCTTGACGACGGCGTACTCGAGGAGCTTGTCGGGCACGAAGGCCGAGGGCACGACCATGGACTTCACCCCGTCCGGGAAGCTGATGCGGTAGAGAGGTACGGGCCGATCGGCGCCCTCGGGCGTGTCGGCGAGGGCGCCCAGGTCGGCCTCTATCGTGACGGTCTGGATCCAGTCGCCGGGGACGCTGAGCTTGAGCGATTCCTCGTCCGGGAAGGGCACGTCGGGGCTCTCGTCCATTCGCCGGTATTCCTGGAAGAAGGCCTCAGCGAAGTGCTCAGGCAGTATGATGGAGCGGATCTCGTTGCCCGCGGTCCGGAGGCAGAGCTTCTTGTCCTTGGATAGTAGGAAGAGCCTGGGCACGAGGACGGTATCGGGATTGAGGGTGAGGTCGCGGAAGACGGGCTCGGTCTGGTCGGATAGGCGAGCCTGTCTCTGGACCGCCGCAGCGAAGGTCTTGTAATCGATCTCGCTGAGCTTGTTGCGGTTGGCGAAAGACCTCAGCACTTGGTAGACATCGATTCCGCGCGCCATCGCCGGCTATGGTAGCTGATACGGCTGGATCGGGCAAGAGAAAAGGAAAGCCGCCCGAATGGAGCGGCTTTGTGCTGCCTACAGGGATAGCGACCTTTAGGCTCTGGTCTTGTGTCTGTTTCTTCTCTTCTTCTTCTTGCGCTTATGCGTCGCTATCTTCTTGAGCTTTCGCTTCCTACCACAGGGCACTGTAGCTCTCCTTCGCGTAACGAAGAAGGATTATGCACCCTCGGGCCCTTATGGTCAATAGGGGCCGGAGAATCGGGCCAGCTGCGCCGCGGATGGAGTATATTTGACAAGGCCGAAAGGAAGGAATCATGGCAGAGGACACGAGGCTCCCCCTCACGCGGGAATGCCTTACCGAGGATTGCGGCAAGACGGTCGACAAGGCGGAGCTCGAGGCCAAGATGGCGGGCAAGCCCGATTTCCGTCTCGAGAACCAGTACTGCTCCGGGGCGGGCCAGTATTGCGTGGATGAGGACTTCTGCGTTCAGCTTGTCGCCCACGCCCATCTTCCCTCCCGCTTCGGCGAGTTCGAACTCTATGGCTTTTACGACGCGCGCGAGGACAAGGAGCATACGGCCATGGTCCACGGAGAGGTCAGGGGCGCGAGCGCCGTGCCAGTGCGGGTCCACTCGGAGTGCCACACGGGCGACGTCCTGGGCAGCTTGCGCTGCGACTGCCGCGACCAGCTGGAGACTGCTCTCCGCTATGTGGGCTCCCAAGAGCGGGGCGCAGTCCTCTACCTGCGCCAGGAGGGCCGTGGCATAGGGCTGCTCAACAAGATCAAGGCCTATAGACTGCAGGAACTGGGCCTGGACACCGTAGAAGCCAACCTCTACCTCGGCTTTCCGGACGAGGCGAGGGACTACAAGGTAGCGTCGAAGATCCTGGGACTTCTCGGCATCGAGTCTATTGCCCTGCTCACCAACAACCCAGACAAGATCGACAAACTTAGGGCAGAGGGAGTCGCAGTGGAGTCCAGGATCCCCCTGATCATCCCGCCCAACCCTCACGACGCCGCCTACCTGGCCGCCAAGCGCGAGAAGATGGGGCATCTCCTTTGAGCGCAACGCGCACTTGCAAAGCCGTGGCGCTTCTATTATAACCGTAGCCGTGGACCCTTGGGCCTCTGGTGCTCGGGCGATCCTTGAACGGTAAAAGGAGCGGATAAGCCTATGATCGCCAAGTCCGACATGCCGAACATCAACGAGAAGCGCCCGGATGGGGTAAAGTCCGACGGGGCCCCTTACCGCGTGCTCATCGTCGACGACTCGATGTTCATAGCGAAGCAGCTGGGGCAGATACTTACCTCGGAAGGCTTCGATGTCGTGGGCACGGCCGGGGACGGCATGGCGGGCATCGAGAAGTACAAGGAACTCTGCCCGAACATCGACCTGGTCACGATGGATATCACGATGCCCAAGATGGACGGGGTCACGGCCCTCGAGAAGATTCTGGAATTCGACAAGAACGCCTGTATAGTTATGGTCAGCGCCCTCGGCAAGGAGGACGTCGTCAAGAAGTCCCTGCTTCTGGGCGCTAAGAGCTATATCGTCAAGCCCCTCGACAGGAAGAAGGTCCTCGAGCGCATCCTGGCGGTGCTCAAGCGCTAAAGCCTCTCTTGGTTGCTCAATAAATGGCGAAGCCCGCGGCTCCAGTGGAGATCGCGGGCCTCTTCATTCCGCGCGCCGCCTCGTCGGCGGCGCGTGGAGCGCTCCTCCCTTACTTCCCTATCTTGGCGACCAACGAGTCGACCTTGTCGCCGTAGCGGTCCGGCGCGGCCGTCTTGGCCGCCGCCAGGTAGCTCTTCGCGTCATCCAGGCGGTTCTGCGCGTAGGCGTTGACGCCGAGGGCGTAGTTAGTTATCGCCGGGTCGCAGCCCAGGGCGAGAGCCGCCTTGTAGTGCCCCTCCGCGCCGTTGAAATCGTTCTGGGCGTAGGCGATGAGTCCGAGGTAGTACTCGGGCACATAGTTCGCCGCGTTCATCGACTCGGCCGAAATGAATGCGGACGCGGCATCGGCCCAGGCCTTGTCCGCGTATTTGGCCACGCCGATGGCGACGAGGTCGGAGAAGGTCTTTCGGTCGGAGAGGTAGCCTTCGAAGGCCTTCTCGGCGTAGTCCGAGCCGTACCAGGTCTGCACCAGATGCTGCACGGCCGCCTGGTTGTCGTCGAGGCTGGCGTCCCTTCGGAGGGCGGCTACGGAGTCCCAAAGCAGGCGGTTGTAGGACTTGTCGCCGCTGTTCTGGAGGAAGGAGACGAAGGCCCAGGCCTGCGGGTAGAACACGTCGAGGTCGGCCCTAGCCTCGTCCTGCCCGATCGTTAGCAGCTTGTCGAGGGGCATCAGCAGGCCGCGGTCCTTGAGCGACTTAGCGGTCTCGAGCCACGCGAGGTTCTCGGGGTAGTTGAGCTTGCCGCTCTTGTCGTCCCACGTGGCGGACTCGAAGCCGACGGCGATCCCTTCTCGGATCCAGAGCGGCGGATTGGCGATGAAGGCCTTGATGAACTGCACGAAGGCCTGGTGCGCCAGGCTGGCGGAGAAGTCGGGCTCGTCCTTGGGGAACACGAGGAGCTCAGAGCGCTCGGGGCTCGGGTAGTGAAGGTAGACGAAATCGTCCTTGGACTGGCCGACGACCTGGGTCATGTAGGCGTCGAAACTAGCCTTGTCCTTGAACGCCCTGACGTTGAGCTTGGCCTTGAGAGCCGCCGGATCGTAGCGGAAGAGGCCGTCGAAGAGGCCGAAGAGCCCTTCGAGCTGGCGCGAGAGCGTGTCCGAGCTGTCCTGGCCCAGTTCCGATATCACGAGGTAGTGGTCGCTCGAGGTCTGGCCGAAAGCCGGGGCGGCAGCTGCCGTCTGGTCGGCTGGAGTGGCTGGAGTGGCTGGAGCAGCGGGTGCAGCTGGTGCGGCTTGAGCTGCGGGTGCGGCTGGAGCGCCGCCGGAGTCCTGGGCGAATGCCGCGAGCGGGATCGCGACGAGGATCGCCGCGAGCAGTATCCATCTTCTCTTCATGATTCCCCCTGAGTCTATTCCTTGACTCGGCTTCAGCCAATTTTGAAACCCGGTTGGTTTCAAAATTGGCTTCGCGGTCTCTCGCGCCTCTTGAAAATCCAATAGTGGCGCTTCGAGACTGCATGAGGCTAAGGTCGCTTTTTCAAAACTCACGGAGGTTTGAAAAAGCCCCAGCCTGTTCGGAAATCTTCTTCGCGTCCGCCTTGGCTGGAAGGCATTCCTTGAGCGAAGCACCATATATCGTAGTCTCTCGCGCTTCGGATGTCAAATCAATAGCGCGATGGGCGACGCATTCGGCCATCGCGGGCCGATGGACCGGAAAATCGTTCTGTCCACCGGATCGCCGCGTCCGGGCCGGCGCGGCCGCTCGCTACTTCCTCAGGGAGAAGCGGTCGATGACGATGCTCACTTCCTCGATGAGGATGCCGGTGTACCGCTCGATGTTGTCGATGACGTACTCTTGAAGCGCGTGGGCATTGGCGACGAGCTTGGTGCCGAAGGGTACCTCGAGCACGATCGTGAGGCGGTAGCCCTGGGTGTCGGACCGGACCGCGAGGCGGCGTATGCGCAGCGAGTCGTCGAACTCGTCGACACAGTGTATCACCATCTGCGACAGCGCAGCCTCTGAGATGGACACCCTCCCCCGCTTGGAGTACTCGGGCCGCACGACGGACTTCTCGTAGACCCGCGGCCGCGGGGGGGCGGCGCCGAAGTTGCGCTTGAGGAAGACGCGGATCGAGTCGTAGAAGATCGAGGGATAGGCCCGGCGGATCTCGAGGGCCGGCACGGGGATGACGTGCTTGCCTTCGACCTTGCGCGAACGCACCGCCTTCTCGATCTCCGCGCGGCTCGCGATGTCCTCGATCTTGATCACCTTGACCGGGTGGGGAATCTGGAGCCTTTCGCAAATCTTGAAGGCCATCCGCTCGGAGGTGCCGATGACCAGGACCTTGCGGAAGCGCTCGCGCTGCAGGGCGCGGGCGACCTCGTCCCGGTGGGTCTTGTCGTGGAAGAGGGCCGTCTTGACGGCGGCCATGTAGAGCTGTTCCTTCTTCGCGGACCTGCCGGCGATGAGGGTGTCCCCTCGGATGAGGAGGCCGTCGTCGATGATGAGATCGATCCCGTATTTCTGCGCCACCAGTTTGGCGCGGAAGCTCTTTCCGGTGCCGCTTTCGCCGACGAGGGCATAGACGCGGATTCCCTTGATGAGCCAGAGGATGCCGCTCAGGGGGCTGAACATCTGCGCTAACTATAGCGGCTCGGGGCGCCAAGGCGCAATCCAGCGGGATGCGAGGCGCATGAGGCCGTCCGCTTGTTCGCCGAAGTGGGTTCGACGGCCCATCCCGAGCTCGGCGAAGCTCTCGCCTGGCTTGCGCGGGCCCATCCTCCCTCCTGGGCAGAGGAGTCAGGCCCGCTCGATAGGGTTCCCAAGCGCTCTCGAGGATTCCTCGAGGCGCCGATGCGCCAGGCATAGGCAATTCTTGCCTGCCATTTTCACGCATGGGCAAGTATTGCCAGGCCGCTTCGCCGATCCCGACCCGCCGCTTGCGGACTAGGGCCCTGCCTCTCGACATTGCGAGCGGAGGCTCAACAAGCAATTCCATAGCGAGCATCGATTTTCCCCAATCTCAGATCGGCCGTCGCGATTATTCGAGATATTTTACCGAGTTTGGCATGAGCCGTGCAGCTATGACTATGGCCGCCGAAGCGCGGCTGCCTCGCCCTTGTGGCTAGGCATCGCATCTTCAGGAGATTGCAGTATGAACAGAAAGAAAATCGCCGCCGTCCTCGCCGCGGCGCTCGTGGTCTCGGGGCTTCTCGCCGCTCAGGCGGCAACGCCTGCTCCCGCCCAGGCCCAAGTCACTAAGATTTCGGGCAAGCTCGAGCTTGTCCAGGGCATGGCGGCCATCGAGTTGGGCGGAAAAACCTACCTCCTCCCAGAGGTAATGCGGCTCGCCGGCTTCATCAAGGGCGCGCAAGAAGGCGACACGGTATCCATCGAGGGCTACGCGTACCCCCTGCCCTACGACTCGAACCTCCTCCTCCTACGCGCGACCAAGCTCACGGTCGAGGGCAAGGACTACGATCTCGGACAGACGGGCAAGGGACCTATGGGCAGGGGCGGCTTCGGCATGATGAAAGGCCCGGGAATGATGGGCGGCGCCTGGGGCGGCCGCAGGTAGACAGCCCGCGCGAGGAAGCCTTCCGCGCGATGCCATCCGAAATCGAAAGTAAGCATAGAAAATAGAAGCGTCACCGTGGCCGGGGCTTGCCCCCGGCCACGGGAGTCGACGAAGGCCGCAGGATCCCCGCCCGAGATATTCGCCAATGCTCCGCTGCGACTTCGATTCCCCTCAACCGCCGCCCCCCGATTCCGACAATTGATGCGAAGGAGTGTCCCGATGAGCCAGATGGAGACCGTCATCGCCCTTTCGAGGGCTATGTCAGAGGAGATCGCGTGCTTCGAGGCGTATATAGCAGCCCAGCGGTCCTTCACGGCGGCGATGCGCTCGCGGGACTGGGCCTCCCTCCAATCGGCCGTCGCCTCCCTGGACGCGCTTTCCGGGGCTATCGCCGAGCGCGAGGGCGAGAGGGCCGAGGCCTTCGAGCTTTTGCGGGCCCAGACCTGCTGCGAGGCGGGCGGGATGTACCGCCTAGCCCTGCTCGTGAGCGAGCCCGAGCGCAGCGAGCTGACGGACCTTTACCGCAGGCTCAAGCTCACAGCGATGCGAGCCAAGTTCGAGAACGCGGCGGCGGGAGACTACGCGGCGAGCAATAGGGACCTCCTTCGCGCGGTGCTCGAGGAGCTCTTCCCGGAAAAGAAGCACCGAATGTACGGGCGATCCGGAAAGGCGGTCCTGCCTGGCCTGGACGCCGTCGTGCTCGATAGGGCCTTGTGAGGGGGACGCCGTGCAGTCGACATTCCTAGGCATAGAGCTGGGCAAGCGCAGCATCAACGCGCAATCGCAGGCGCTCAACACGATTGGGCACAACCTCGCCAACGCCTCGACCGAAGGCTACTCGCGACAGCGCGTCGACCTCTCCACTGCCGATCCGCTCTACGCGCCCGACCTGACCCGCGAGGAGACGCCCGGGCAGATCGGCCAGGGCGTGACGATAGAGAAGATAGAGCGGATCAAGGACGACCTTCTCGAGGGGCGCATCGACTCGGAGAGCGGACTCGAGGGCTACTGGGGGACGAGGGACAACTACCTCCTCCAGCTCGAGCAGATCCAAAACGAGCCCTCCGACTCCTCGGTGCGCACGCAGATGGACAAATTCTGGGACTCCTGGCAGGAACTCTCGCTGAGGCCGGCCGACGAAGCGGCCCGAGAGGCCGTCCTCTCCCGAGGCGAGAACCTGGCCGCCAGCGTTCGCGACAAGTATCGCCGTCTCACGGACTTCCGCTCGACGGTCGACGGGGACATCCGCGGCACCGTATCGCAGGTGAACTCATATGCCAAGGAGATCGCCGCTCTCAACCTCGAGATCCAGAAATCCAAGACCATCGGCGACGACCCCAACGACCTCATGGACCGGCGCGACCTCCTCGTCGAGAAGCTGGGCCACCTCGTGCCGATCAGCGTCGATCAGCGCGACCCCGACGAGTTCATGGTCCACGTCGACGGCTTGATCCTGGTGCAGGGCAAGCTGGCCCGCGGCTTCGAGCTCAAGGGCCCCGACCAGGACGGCTTCGCGGTTCCCGTCTGGCAGGACACGGGCCTGACGGCCTCGATCAAGGGCGGCAACCTCGGCGCCCTGCTCGAGCTGCGCGACGGGGACGCCAAGAAGGAGCTCCAGTCCCTCGACACCCTCGCGCTGAGCTTTTCCGACCTCGTCAACGAGACCCATGCCGCGGCCTACGGCACGAACGGCAAGACGGGCCTCGACTTCTTCAAGCAATGGCCCTTCATCAACAACGTCGAGGGCAACTATGACTCCAGGGGCACCGGGACCTTCGACTCGACCTACCTCTACAGGATCGCCGGCTCCAACGCCCTCCAGGCCCAGGAGCAGATAGGGCTCGCGGGGACCGTCAAGCTCTCCTCGGGGAAGGGCCTGACCGAGATCGCATACAACCCGACCGACACGGTCGCAGACCTCGTGCTGCGCGTGAACCAGGCGGGGGCCGACGTCACGGCGAGGCTCACTCGCGACGGCAAGCTCGAGCTTCGCGCCACGCCCTCCTCGGCCGCGGCCGACCCCGACTTCGTGCTGCGCCATGTCGAGGACTCGGGACAGTTCCTCGTGGGCTACGCGGGGATCCTGCGCGGGAGCGGTGCGGCGGGCGCCTTCGACTGGGGTCGCGCGGGCGCGACGGGGTCCCTCAACCCCGGCGGCGCGACCTTCGCGACCGCTCCGCTCGCACATCCCTCGGGCTGGATCGAAGTGGCACCCGAGATCAAGTCGGACATCGGCTCGATCGCCGCGGGCTTCGGCGAGAACGGCAGGCCAGCCGCGGCCGGGGACGGGTCCGCGGCCCTCGCCATCGCGGCTCTGAGGACCCAGCCGGTCATGGTCGGCTCCTTGCGCACCTTCGACGACCACTTCGCCGAGGCAGTGGCCCGCGTGGGCCTCTCCGGCGAGGCGGCCGCGAGCGCCTCGGCGACCCACGACCGCATCGGCAAGGAGCTCCGCGACCTCAGGCAGTCCCTCTCGGGCGTCAACATGGACGAGGAGCTCGCAGACATGATCAAGTTCCAGCACGGGTACGAGGCCGCGGCCAAGTTCGTGACCAAGGTGGACTCGATGCTCGACACGATAATCAACCGATTGGGAGCGTGACCTAGATGCAGCGCGTCAGCAGCGACCTGATGAACGACGACATGCAATTCTGGGCTCGGCGCCGCGAGCGCGACATGGCCTCGGCCGAGACGAAGATGGCGCGGCAGTCCAAGATCGAAAACCTGCGCGACGATCCCCTCGCCGCGGCCCGCGCCGTCCGCTACGACTCGGTGGAAGTCCGTCTCGAGCGCTTCGAGAAGAACGCCTCGTGGGCGAACGACCAGTCCAAGGTAGGCGAAGACTACGTCCGGCAGACGATCGACATCGCTCAGAGACTGCGCGAGCTGGCCGTCCAGGGCGCCAACGGCACCTACACGAAGGAAGACCAGAAGTACATGGCCCAGGAAGTCGACCAGCTGCTCGGCGAGATGATGAGCATGGCCAACGCCCGCGGGCCCGACGGAAGCTACATCTTCTCTGGCTCGAAGGCCCGCACGGAGCCCTTCCGCGCCATCGCGGGCAATGCCCGCGGGGCGGCGGGGGAAGTGACCATTGGCGTGCAGTACCTCGGCGGCGCCGGAGGCCCCGACGGAGGGCCGTCCGCGGAGGTATCCGAGGGCGACTACGTGCCGCTCACCCAGAGCGGGGCGGACGTATTCTGGGCCGAGAGGCAGCAGGCCGTCTCGGGCTACGACGCCAGAGACTGGAGGGCCTCGGCCGACTCAGGCATCTCCATCGACGGCAAGGCCATCGGCATAAAGGCGGGCGACAACATCTACGCCGTCGCCGCCAAGATCAACGACTCGGGCGCGGCCGTGAAGGCCTCGATCGACCCGAGCACCTTCTCGCTGGCTCTCGAGACGACGACCGCCCACCAGATGCGGCTCGAGGACCTGCCTGCCGCGACCGGCGCCACGTCCCCGCGGGTGCTCGTCGAGCTGGGCATGCTCGCGCCGACCGGAGCCGCCCCGGACAACTGGGCGCCGAGCGCCCGAGTCTCGGGCGGCTCGCTCTTCGACGCGGCCATCCGCCTCCGCGACTCGCTCAACCGGGGCGACGGCAACGAGACTGGCGGCGCGGCGCTCGCGGCCATCGACGGCGGTCTCGACAACCTGAGCCGCCGGGTCGCGGAGCTCGGGGCCAGGAGTCAGAGGCTCCAGGCGGTGGAGTCCAGGCTCAACCGCGAGATTCCCGATACGGCCAAGCTGCGCAGCGAGGACACGGACCTCGACGTCACCAAAGCGGTCACCGACTACAAGATGCTCGAATACGCGCACAGCGCGACGCTGGCCTTCTCGGGGAGGCTCCTGCCCAAGACTCTGCTTGACTTCCTGCGCTGATGCCCGGCATTATGGAGCGACAGATGCGAGTCAAGACTAAAGCCTACGGCGAGATCGACGCCGACGAGCGTCAGCTCGTCAGCTTTCCGGCGGGACTCCTAGGGTTCGAGAAATTCAAGGACTATATCCTGCTCGACGCTCCGCAGAAGCCCTTTTTCTACCTTCAGTCGATCGACGTGCCCGACCTCGCCTTCATCCTGATCGACCCCTTCCTGTTCCGTCCCGACTATTCCCTCGACGTCAACGACGACTCGCTGGGGGATATCGGGGTGAGCCAGCCGAACGACGTCATCGTATTCGCCATCGTCACCGTCCCCGCCGACGGAGGCTCGGTGACCGCGAATCTCATGGGCCCCCTCATCATCAACAAGGCCAACCGCCTCGGCATGCAGACTGTCCTCGGAGACTCGCGCTGGCGTGTCAAGCACGACATCATGGCTGAGCTGGCCGCGGCGAAGGGCTAGGGGCGATGCTGATACTCTCGCGCCGAGTAAACGAGAAGATCGTCATCGGCGAGGATATCGTGGTCTCCGTGGTCGAGGTGCGGGGCGACCAGGTCAAGCTCGGCATCGACGCCCCCCGCAACGTGAAGGTTTTCCGCCAGGAAGTCTTCGACGCGATCCAGGAAGAGAACAAGATGGCGGCGGCCGCGGCCGGGCTCAAGCTGCCCGAGCTGGACATCCCCGAGCGCATCAAGTCCTAGGAGCTACTCTTTCCTCTTGCCTCGGCCGGAGCGGCGGTTCGGCTCCGCGGCGCTCCCGGTCCCTCGCCCCGGCGAGGCCGTGGAGCCGGTCGTCGTGGAGGTCAACGCCTCGGCGGCGCGTCCCCGAGCGGCGTCGACTATGGCCTTTTCGATCAGGCCGTACTCGTACTCGAAATTAGGCGTGAACAGGCCCTTGCCGAGGTTGGCCTTGATCTCCTCGAAGGACCAGAATCTCCCCTCCTCCACCTCGACTCCATCGGGGCTGAAGGGACCGCCATAGTTGGTCGCGAATGAGAAGACGAGCTCCGACTCGGCCTGGCTCTCCCAGCGATAGCGCAGCATGTGCTCGATGCGGGAGCCCGAGGCCTCGATGGCGAGCTTGGTGACGCCGAGCTCCTCGCGGAGCTCGCGAGCCAGCGCGGCGTCGAGGTCCTCCCCCGCGGAGACATGGCCGCCGACCGCGCTGTCCCACATGCCGGGCAGCAGGTCCTTGCTCGCCGAGCGCTTCTGCAGGTACATGGCGCCGCGCCCGTCGAAGATCTGCAGGTGCACGACGGGATGGAGCTTGCCGGGGCCTTTGTGGCACTCGCTCCGCGGCGCCGTCCCCACGACATTGCCCTCCTCGTCGATGAGCGGCAGCATCTCCTCGCCCGAGGAGCGGGCCGACGCGCGCTTCGCCCGCAGCTTGCTCGCGGCGAGCTGGCCTACCGCGTAGACCGCGAAGACGATATAGAGCAGGCCTTGCGAGACGAAGGCCCAGGCCTGGGTGGACATGGCGATCGCCGCGTAGCCGGTGAGCGCCACGTGGGCCGCCAGGATGCCGACCATCACGGCGAGGCTCCTGCGCATGGCCGGCAAGGCCGCGTCGGGCACCGCGATCCCGCGCAGCTGAGCGCCGATGTAGCCTTTGAGGAATTCCGGAGGCAGGACGAGCATCGCCCCCATCGCGACGGCGAGGACCAGCTCGATGATGGCGGGCTTGAGCTTGAAGAACACGGCGTCGTGGAGGACGAGCGAGAGAGCGCCGGCGACGGCGAGGAGCAGGGTGTCGGCCGCCACGAAGGGATCGGCCTTCCTGTCCTTGAGGAGAACGTAGGCGAACTCGACGACGCCCGTGCCGATACCGACGACGAGTCCGATCGTCTCCCCGAAAATGGCATCGGCCCCGACGAAAATGGCTAGGGGTATGAGGCCGGGAATGAGGGCCTTGAGGAGAATTAGAGGATTCATCGGTAGGAAGATACTGACCAGGTCTAGATCTGGTCTAGACCTGGTTTCTGCTGCCGCATCCGGCCTATCCCGGAGTCGCTAGCGGGTCACGACACGGAACCCGACTACGGCGCTCTTGAGGACCGGGCCGTCGTCGTTCCGGAGGGACAGGGCGCAGTAGGCCGCGCTGTCGCCGCAGCCGCCGCCCCATACGATCCGATAGGTGCCCGATGCTGGCCCGGTAGGGTCTGTCTGCGGGACGCTCGAGTAGGTCCCCGACCAGTCCCAGCACCACTGCCACACATTCCCGCTCATGTCGAAAAGCCCCAGCTCGTTCGGCAGCTTCGTGCCCACGGGATGCGTGGTGACGATAGAGTCGACGATGGAATTCGCGTAATATGAGATTAGCCGCCGCTCAACTGTTTTTTGTGGTCGTTTAGGCTCGCAGCGAGCCCGAGGGGCAGTCCTCTACCGCCCGCGAGGCCTCCGCCGCGTCGCCAGGCAGCGCGTCCTGACGCAGGCGGACTGAGCCGTCGCGGACCTCGAATAGCTGGGGCAGTAGATCCGCGCAAATCCCGCACTCGATGCAGGTCTCGTCGTCTAGGCTGAGCATTCCGTCCTCCGACTTCTTTTAATACTGCGGCGGCACGACCCCGGTGCCCAGGACAAAGCCAAGGCCCGGCGCTATACTGGCCGCCGTCATGTCCAAGATAACGCATCCCGGCACTGGATTCACGGTCGGCGACCCCGACATCACGCCCTTAAGCGCGGCGCGGCTTCCGTCTCCGCAGGAGGTCGAGGCTGCGGCCGGCGGTCTCATCCTCTCGGCCTCAGGCTGGCGCAAGGTCTTCGCTCCCGGCGGCGAGGAATCCGACGAAAGCGGGGTCTCGAGCGCCGACTTGGTCCTTTGCGGCGCGGCCGCCTTGGTCTTCGCCGAGCTGGCGCGGAGCCGGGCGGGCTCAGGCTCGCCGGGCATAGTCCTGGGCATCGACTCGCGCCCCACAGGCCCGACCATGGCCGACGCGATGATCCGCGTCTTCCTCGGCCTGGGCCTCCAGGTGCGCTACCTCTTCATCGTGGCGGCGCCTGAGATCATGGCCTACGCGCGCGCCGCCCGCGAGGCCGGAGAGGCCGCGGGCTTCTGCTACGTCTCGGCGAGCCACAACCCGCGGGGCCACAACGGCATCAAGTTCGGCCTGGGGGGGGGAGTGCTGGGCGCGTCCGAATCGGCCGCCCTCATCGAGCGCTACCGCTCGCTGCTCGCCGACGCCTCTGCGGCGAGGCGGGTCTTCGAGGCGATGTCCGCCGCCGATCCGAGGGAGGTCGCGGCCGCCTTCGCGTCCTGCTCCCGATGGAAGCGGCGCTCGGTCTCGGCCTACACGCTCTTCGCCCGCGAGGTGGTATCCGGCACGTCCGATCCGGCCGAGCAGGAGCTCCTCTTCGACGCGATGGCCGAGGCGGCCGCGGCGAGGCCCGTGGGCGTGCTGGCCGAGCTCAACGGGTCGGCCCGCTGCCTCTCGATCGACCGAGACTTCCTCGAGGGGCTGGGCGTGCGCTGGCGCTCGGTCAACGACCGAGCGCGCCAGTTCGCGCACCGCATAGTCCCCGAGGGCGAGTCCCTGACGGACGCGATGCGCGAGCTCGAGACGGCGGCCGCCGAGGAAAGCGCCTTCGTTGCGGCCTACGTGCCGGACTGCGACGGCGACCGCGGGAATCTCGTCGTGATGGCGGGAGACGGCCGCGCGCGGCCGGTCGAGGCACAGGAGGTCTTCGCCCTCGCCTGCGTCGCCGAGCTCGCCCAGCTCGTGCGCGACGGCAAGCTCAGCTACGACGCCCATGGCAACGCCCGCGAGAAGGTCGCGCTGGTCGTCAACGACGCCACGAGCATGCGGATCAACGCCGTCGCCCGCGCCTTCGACGTCGACGTCTACCGCTCCGAGACCGGCGAGGCCAACGTTGTCGGCCTCGCCGCCGCCATGCGAGAGAAGGGCTACATCGTGCGCATACTCGGCGAGGGCTCGAACGGCGGCAACATCACCCATCCATCCGCGGTCAGAGATCCACTCGCGACCCTTGTCGCCCTTCTCAAGCTGTTGTTGGTCCGCGGCGAGCGCGGGCGGGCGGGGCTCTTCGAGATCTGGGCGAGGCGCTCGGGCGCGCGGTTCAGGCCCGACTTCGGCATAAGCGAGGTCCTCGCCTCGCTGCCGGCCTTCGCGACCACGAGCGTGTTCGAGGATCGCGCCGCCCTCAAGGTCCGGAGCGCCGACCACGCGGCGCTCAAGGCGCGCTACGCGACAATATTCGAGCGCGAATGGGAGGCCCGAAAAGCCGAGCTCCAGCGCCGCCTCGGCGTCGTCTCGTGGGAGGCCTTCGCCACCAACGGCCAGGCCGAGCGGCGCGTCGGCGCCGATTTCGCCGCGTCTGGCAGAGGAGGCCTGCGCGTCTCGCTCGCCGACGCCTCGGGAAGGCCGCTCGCCTTCGTCTGGATGCGCGGCTCGGGCACGGAGAGCGTGTTCCGGGTGATGGCCGACGCGGAGGGCGGGAGGCCCGAGGACGAAGAGTACCTCCTAGCCTGGCACACGGCGATGGTGCGCGAGGCGGATGCGGGCTAGCTGAGGCCGCACATGCTCAGGTAGAATGACGAAGGCGGCGGCCCCTTCCAGGGAACGCTCCGGGAGAGGACATGGGAATTCGCGGCGAGCTTTTCTCTTCGAGGGTCGGCTGCGAGGGCAGGACCTATTTTTTCAACGTGAAGGAAAACCGCATGGGCGACATGTTCCTTACGGTCGTGGAGAGCAAGCCCACCGAGACCGAGGGTTTCGAGCGCCGATCGGTCGTGGTCTTCCGCGAGGACGTGGGCGAATTCGTCAAGGCCCTCCAGGAGGCCCTGAAATTCATGGAAGGAGCGGGCGCAAGCGCCCCTCCCCTCGCCTATTCCCCCTCCGACCGCACCCGCGGCCATGCCTCCAGGGCCCCCGAGGGCTTCGCTGGCTCGGAGACCCTGCCCAAGAAGCGCATCGTCGTGCGCAGGAAAAGCGCCCCGCCTACAGACTCGGCCCCGGAAGACAAGTAGTCTCGACTTCCCGGCGCCCTCAGCACTCGACGCACTTGACCAGGACGCTCCTCTCTCGCGGGCCGTCGAATTCGCAGAAGTAGAGCGCCTGCCAGGTGCCCAGGACGGGCCTGCCCTCGCTGACGACGAGATCGAGCGTCGGTCCGAACAGGCTCGTCTTGATGTGGGCGTCGGAGTTGCCCTCCGCGTGGCGGAAGGCCGGGTCCTTCGGAGCGAGGATCGCGAGCTGCCGCTCCATGTCCGAGCGAACGTCGGGGTCGGCCGACTCGTTGATCGTCAGGGCCGCCGTCGTATGGAGGGACTGGAGCAGGCAAATCCCCTCCCTCACGCCGGACTTTCGGATCGTCTCCGCGACTTGGCCGGTGATGTCGATGATCTGCACGCGACGCGAGCTGCGCAGGGCTAGGACGAGGGGCTTGGCCATGGCCGAAGTATACTCAGGCCTCACTCGTATTTGAAGCTCATGCGCTGGATGGGCGAAGGGCCCAGCTCGCGGCAGGTCCGCCTATGCTCGGCCGTTGGGTAGCCCTTGTGCCTGGCATAGCCGTACTCCGGGTAGAGCCAGTCGTAGCGCTCCATAGCCCGGTCGCGCGAGACCTTGGCGAGGATGGAGGCGGCCATGATCGAGGGGACGATGGCGTCGCCCCTGACGACGGCCAGGCAGGGGCGGCCGAGCTCGGGGAGCCGATTGCCGTCGACATAGACCTCGGCCGGAGCCTCAAGGCCGCGGCTCGCGAGGATGGCGGCGAGGCCGAGATAGGCGCGGCGCATCGCGAGAAGGCTCGCTCCCAGGATGTTGAGCTCGTCGATCTCGCAAGGGTAGGCCCAGGCCACGCACCACGCAGCGGAGCGCTCGACGATGAGGGCATAGGCCGCCTCCCTGCGCGCGGCCGAAAGGGCCTTGGAGTCGTCCAGGACCTCGAGGGGGAAGTTCTCGCTCAGGACAGCAGCCCCCGCGGATACGGGGCCCGCGAGAGGGCCTCGACCGGCCTCGTCGATGCCGCAGACTCCGCTCCCAAGGGGCGGCCCCCCGGGGAAGTCGGCCGCCCGTAGGACGCTGGGGCGGGCGGGCCGGGCCTTGCCCAGCGACGGTACGTCATCGAAGAGCTCTCCGTTCACGCCCCGATGATACCCGCGCGAGGCGGGATCGAACAGCTATCGATCGTGCTACAATGTCCGTATGGAGCTTACCTTCTACAAGCTGCGCCTCTGCGACTCCGACATCATCCTCGTCGACGACCTCGGCGGCGACGGCCGGGACCGGGACTGGGAGGGCGTCGCCCGCGCCCTCCTCCATCGCAGGCGCGGCGCGGGGGCCGACCGCCTCGCGGTGATCTCCAAGCCCGAGCGCGAGCTGCGCCTTCGGGTACTGCGTCCCGACGGGGAGAGCGGGGCCTGCGCCGACGCGGCCCTCTGCGCCGCCCGCTACCTCCTCGACTCGGGCAGAAGCGGCGCCGAGGCTGTCGTGATGAAGGCGGCGGGGACCGAGGTGAAGATCGATGTGCTCGACTCGGCCTCGCTCGGCCTCCCGCTCGGACCGCCTAGGGGCCTGCCCGAGAGCGAGCCCCTGAGCGCCGAGGCTGCCGCCTCCAGGACTACGAGCATCGAAGCCGGAGGCGAGCGCTATCAGCTCCTGCCCCTTCGCGCGGGGCTGCCAGTGGCCGACGCCGCGGCGGTGTTCTCCGACGGAGGCGCGGCGAGGGCTCGGGCCCGCATCGCGGCATCCCGCAAGGGCGCCTCGCGAGCCCATGGCAGGGCCGATGGACCGGCCGTGGTGGCGGTGCGCGTCGCCTCGCGGGGCGAGCTCATCGTCTCGGCCCCCTCGGGCGGCGACCTCGACTGCTGCGCCGCCGCCGGTGTAGCCTTGGCGGCCGCAGCCGCGGTGGGGTACTCCGATCGCGAGGCCATGGTGCGGCTGGGCTCTTCCGCCTGCGGGGGCGCCCTGTGGGTCGAGTGGGCCCAGTCCGGCTCGCTCTACGTCGCGGCCCGGCCCGAGTACGTCTATCGCGGGGAGTTCCACGTCAACGAGTAGGCCTCGCCGCGCGGGGGAGGCTCACGAGGGCCGTACCCGCCAGCACTAATAGGGCTCCTCCTAGAGTCGCTGGCCCGATGCTTTCGCCGAGGATTAGGCATCCCCAGAGTGACCCGAACACCGGGATGAGGAAGGTCACGGTCAGGGCCTTGGTCGGGCCGATTTCAGAGATGAGCTTGTAATAGATCAGGTAGGCGAGGGCGCTGCAGAGCAGGGCGAAGGCCAGGAGAGCAAGCAGGGCGGTCGAGGAAGGCTGCGCGGCCGGGGGAAATGCCGCGGCCAATGGGAGGACGATGAGCCCGGCGGAGAGCTGGCTGCCAGCTGCCATGGCCTTGGGGGCGAGGCCCGAGCCGCGCTTCTTGATGTACACGCCTGCGAGGCCGTAGCAAGCCGTGGCGAGGACGCAGGCGAGGATGGCAGGGACGAGCAGGGGAGAGGGAGGAAGGGAGCCCAGCCCGACGATGGCCGCCACCCCTACGGCTCCAAGGAGGAGTCCGGCCAGAGTGCGCGCGTCGAGGCGCTCTCCCAGCCAGATCGCCGAGAAGACGGCCCCGAACATGGGCGACAGGGCGTTGAGCACCGACTCGATCGAGGCCGGGACGTAGAGCGCGGCGAAGGAGAAGAGGATGAAGGGGAGGCCCGAGTTCGCCAGGCCTATGACGACGAGGCGCCTCCAGTCCTTTTTCCAATCTATGCGGTAGCCTGTCGCGACAAGGTAGAGGACAAGGAAGATGCCGGCTAAGAGCATCCGCCCGTCGGCAGTCAGGAGGGGGCCGAAGATGGGCGAAAGGTATCGCATGAACATGAAGGAGCCGCCCCAGATCGCCGAAAGCAGGAGCAAGAGCAGGGCTTGGACGAGGTTCATGGGGCCAAGATACCCTTTCCGCCTTCCGGCCTTCCACCGAAAAACGGACGCTGAATCTGAGTTCTCGAAATAGTCCGCCTATCTCTTCGACGGCGAAGCTTCGTGCGAGGGAGGCCTTATGGGTCGAGTAGGCTCAGTCCTGCTAGCTCTACGTCGCCGCGCGGCCCGAGTATGTCTATCGCGGGGAGGTCCACATCAACGAGTAAGGGGCAGACACCTTCCTGGCCACCACGTTTTCTCGTCCAGCCAAGCTGCATCTTGGAAAGCATCTCCGCCCTTTCGTCGTCGTACTACTGCTCCGTGATCATGACTGAATCAAATAAATCCTTCAATTCCTTGAGGCGCTCTTTGGGGTCCATTGTGGTTTGCGGAGCTTGGTTTGATTTTGTCGGCGCGACGGGGCCTTGAGGCTCAATTTTTATGGCTGCAGCCATGCTATTCGAAAATGCATTTAAGCCATTGCCCACGGCAGCGAAGATCCCATTCCCATAGCGCACTGGCTGATAAATCCGGGATATAGAATATCCGTGGAAGCCCGAGCTTTCCCATTTGGCGCCATCAGTTGACCTTGAAGCATATCCATCATTTTTGACAATACGACGAAACTGCCGTCGCCAAAGCCAACAGAAGACCAGATGCATTCCGGCATTGGGCGTTCTGCCCAGGTTACTCCGTCCGTGGATGTCTCGGAGCCCTTCGGGATTACTGCTATAAATATATTAGTTCCAAAGGCGGCAGGACGAAGGGCTATGCGCCGCGCAGAGCGGTACGGCTAAATTCCAAAATGGTTCTGAACTGCCGCGAGCGAGAAAGCAAAATACAAAAGCCACGGGAAAAATGTTCTTGGAGTCATGGCCATGTTTCCCCGCATTGTCATGATCATACGTTCCCTCCGCCCAATACACCCATCAGCGGTGTTTTATCTTCGGCCCCTGCATTTTTTTGTGATTCGGCCCCAGTCAAGGCAATTCCCATATCGGCCATCCTTTGCGCCCTTTGCGCCCTCGCGCTAGAAATCCTGACGCAATAGGCCGAAGCACGCGAAATTTCCGATCGCGAGTCGGCGCGCGTGGGCCCGCTACGCCTCGAAGTAGTCCGCCCTGAAGTCGCCTATCTCCTCGAAGCCGAGGCCCCGGTAGAGCGCGATGGCCGCGACATTCTCAGGTTTCACGAAGAGGGCGGGCCTCCGGCCCTGCGATCCGATGTCGTCCAGAATGGCCTCCATCAGCGCCCTCGCCAGGCCACGTCCCCTGCGCGAGGGCAGGGTGTATACGCCGCCTATCTGGTCGACCGCGAAGCCCCTGGCGTTCGTGGCGGCCTTGGCGACCGCTGTCCCGCCTTCCTCGGCGAGGTAGACGAGCTGACGATCGAGGGACCTGGCAAGCGAGGCCTTGCAGGCGCTTCCGTTGAAGCGGTGGATAGGCGTGAGGACTTCCTCGATCTCGTAGGCCTCTTGAAGCGGGAGGAGGGCGGCCAGGTCCGAGCCGCGGGCTCGCCTGACGACGAGGCCTTGCGGGCCCGCGGCCGCCGGGCGCTGGGTGGCGGCCTCCCAGGCTTCGGAGCTTCGGGACATGAGTCGATAGGCTACCGTGGCCAGAGGCTCTCGGCGCGAGGCCGCCCGGTAGCGCTCGACGTCGGAGGCGAGCCCGATGGCCGAGGCCGGGGAGAAGGAGGAGGCCAAGAGGGCGAAGTCCCGGTCGCCATCGGCGTCCGGGAAGATGGGGAAGACGAGGCGCGTCGAATGACAGAGCACGGCGCCGACGAGGGAAACAGGCTCGAGGCGCGGCTCGGGCGACGCTCGCGCCGCGAGCCAGACGGCGCCCCTCAGCGGCGAGGGCAGCTTGAGGGAGGCCCCCGCCTCGTGGATCAGGCGACCGGAGAAGCCCACTCGCTTCTCTTCGTCACTCCGGAGGAAGAGCTCGAGGGCGCGCAGGTCGGCGCCGACGGCCCTCCTCCACCGGATCGGCGCGGGCCCGCTCACCGCGGCAGCCTCAGGGGCAGACTCCCTTGGGCCTTGGCCTTGCCCGCGAGGACGGCGACGCCGGCGCGCAGGGACTCGCGGGAGAAGCTGTAGACCGCGACGGCGTCCAGGGCCCAGGGCGCCCGCGACAGCGGCGCTGGGCTCTGCGCCGAGACGATCGCCACCGTCTTGCCGGAGTCGTGGGCGCGTTGCGCGAAATCCATGCCTGCCTCGTTGGCGACGCAGACGAGGACCGAGTCCGCGCCTCGGAGGGCTCGGTCGAAGTCCTGGAGCTCGGAAGGGGAGGCCGCCCCTTCGGGCTCGTAGGAGAAGCGGAATTCGCGGGTCTCCGGGTAGCATTCGCGGACCGCCTCGACGAAGTCCTTGAAGGGGCCCGCGATGAGGAGTCGAGGGTCGCCCTCGCCGGGGCGGCCGAAGGGTATCTGGCCCGAGGAGACCAGGGTCGCGCTCCTGTAGGCCATGGCCGCGAAGAAGGAAGCAGCCTCGGGATCTGGCACCTTCGAGCCCAGCGAGGCGAGGTCGGGCACGAGGGCGGCCTTGCCCAGCGGCTTCAGGTAGCGGAGCTTGGTCTCGACGACCCGCGTCGCCGCCTCGCGCGCGCGGGCTTTGAACTCGGGATCCTGCCGATACAGGGCCAGGAGCCGCGTCCAGGCGGGGTCGTCGGTAGCGAGGAGGACGCTTACCATCAGCAGGTCGTTGCCGGCCCTGAGGGCGCGGACCACGGCCTCGGAGAGCGAGCCCGCCGCCTCGCCGGCGCCGTTCATAACGAGGTCGTCGGTGACCGCGAGGCCCTTGAAGCCGATGCGGTCCCGGAGCAAAAAGCGCATGAAATAAGGCGAGAGAGAGGCCGGGGAATCGTCCCCGCTCACGAGGGGGAAGCAGAGGTGGCCGCTCATTACGGCCGGGATGCCCTCGGCGGCGAGGGCGCGGTAGGGCAGGAGCTCGCGGTCCCATAGGGTCTTCTCGTCGATGCGGATCACGGGGAGGGTGCCGTGGGAATCGTCCTCGGTATCGCCGTGGCCGGGAAAGTGCTTGGCCGTGGGTATGACGCCCGAGTCCTCGAGGCCGCGCGCGAAGGCAGAGCCCAGGGCGGCAACGACCTCGGGGTCGTCCGAGAAGGCGCGAGGCCCGATGATATAGCTCTTGGGCTTGGTGGCGAGGTCGACGGATGGGGCGAAGTCCATGTTGACGCCGAGGGCGAGGAGCTCCTTCCCGATGATGTTGGCCGAGCGGTAGGCGTCGTAGGGCCTGCCAGAGGCCCCGATGGCCATATTGCCCGGCGTCACCGTGGTCGCGCCCTTGATGTGGCGGATCCAGCCCCCCTCCTGGTCCGTGGCCACGAGCAGGGGCAATCCCAGGCTAGAGCCGAGGGCGGCCTTCTGGAGGGAGGCGACTGCCTTGGCGACTTTGGTGCTGTCCTCGGCGTTCCAGCCGAAGATCTTGATGCCGCCCAGGGCCCGGCTCTTGACCCAGTCGAAGGTGGCCGCGTCGGGCTCGTCGCCCGGGTAGGCCATCATGAGGATCTGGCCGAGGACCTCCTGGTCGCCCATCCTGTCGACTATGGACGAGGCCAGGGCGGCCTCGTCCTCCAGGGCCGGGGTGGCCGAGGCGCTCTGGGGCGACCAGAAGTCGCCCTTGGGCGGGCCTGAGGCGGCGGCCGTGAGGAGGGCAAGGACGGCGATCGCGAGCGCGGCGGCCTTGGCGGCGCCTCGAGCCCTGGTCCCTAGGCTCGAGGCGCGGTTCCTAGACGTAGGCTGCGCCCTCGATCTCGTCGATGTACTGGGAGGCCGAATGCGCCGCTATGGCTCCGTCCGAGGCCGCGGTGATGAGCTGGCGGAAAGGCGAGGCGCGCACGTCGCCCGCGGCGAAGAGCCCAGGGACGCTCGTGGCCATTCGATCGTCGGCGAGGACATAGCCGGCCTCGTCCTTGCGGGCTCCCTCGGCGAGCTCCGATTGCGGGATAGAGCCGACGAAGACGAAGACGGCGTCGAAGCTCTCCTCGTACTCTCCCTGGGCTCCGGCGAGGAGGACCGATTCGACCTTCTTGCCTCCCCTGATCTCCTTGACGACGGTGCCGAAGCGCACCTCGATGCGCGGATCCTTGAGGACCCGCTCCGCGAGGGAGGCCTGGGCCCTGAAGCGATCCCGCCTATGGGCGAGGACTATCTTGTCGGAGAGCTTCGAAAGGAAGGAGGCCTCGTCGCAGGCCGCGTCCCCGCCGCCGACGACGAGCATGCGCCTATTCTTGAAGAAGGGGCCGTCGCAGGTCGCGCAGTATGAGACGCCCCGGCCAGCGAGCTCTTCCTCGCCCGGCACGTCTATGTGCCGGTGCTGGGCCCCCGTCGCGAGGATGACCGCGCGCGCGCGGAGCTCTCCCTCGTCCGTCGTGACGCGGAAGGCGCCATCCTCCTTGGCCAGCGCGGTGGCGCCCGCGGTGAGGAAGAGCGCTCCGAAGGACTCGGCCTGGACCCTCATGGTCTCGGATATGTCGTAGCCGCTGACCGGCCCCTTGACTCCGGGGTAGTTTTCTAGGGCGTCGATGAGCAGCGCTTGGCCGCCCGCTGCCATCGCCTCGACGAGGAGGGTCCGGCGATTGGCGCGGGCTCCGTATTGGGCGGCGGCCAGGCCCGCCGCGCCTCCGCCTATTACCAGCAGATCGTATTCGGTATCCATGCTTCTAATAGTACCTCATGCCCCTCGCCTTGGGAATCGAGGGACGAGACGGCGCTCCTCGGTATAGAATAAACATGACAAGGAGCCTCGATGAGAAGAGCCCTCGCTAGGCCGGCGTCCCGCGCCCACGCCGTCTCGATCCGCGCCAAGATGATCGCCATCGTGGCCGTCCTCTCCGCCGCTCTCACGTCTGCGGCCTGGGCGCAGGCTGGGCAGGGCGGGCCGGCGGAGATCTTCGCCCTCGATCCAGGCTTCGCCGAGCTGGGGGCCCTGGTCGAGCCGGTCGACGCGGCCCGTCTCGAGAGGGCCGCCTTCCTGGCCTCGGGGGTTCCGCCGGGGCAGATCGAGGCCTACGCCGCCCGTCTCGACCAGGTGCTAGCCCCTCTGCATGCGAGGCTCGCCCAGACGAGCGACGAGGGAGAGAGGGCCGAGGCCATACTCGGGGCTCTCCACGAGGGCATCCTCCGGGCCTACCGCGCGGACGCGACGACTCTCGACGGGATACTGGACACGGGGCTCTTCAATTGCGTCTCCTCGGCCGTGCTCTACGCGATAGCGGCCCGGTCCGAGGGTCTTGCCGTCGCCGCGGCCAAGACCTCCGACCACGCGTTCTGCACGGTCCTCGCGGGTGGCCGAAGCGTCGACGTCGAGACCACAGATCCCTACGGCTACGATCCCGGGAACAAGAAGGAGTTCAAGGACTCGTTCGGCCGGGTCACGGGATTCGCCTACGTGCCTCCGGGGGCCT
>Ga0181529_10001423_pt1 | contig 30836 bp, 19 predicted proteins | sample PEATcosm2014_Bin_36_FD_119763 | JGI IMG/M metagenome (GOLD analysis project Ga0181529, IMG submission 119763) | Peatland microbial communities from MTU Mesocosm Facility, Houghton, MI, USA - PEATcosm2014_Bin10_30_metaG | ecosystem: Environmental > Terrestrial > Soil > Wetlands > Peat | place... | reverse complement strand
TGCTGATTGAAGAAACCGCAGCCATCGACCGCGAGCTTTATCTCGGCATCGTGCTCGACCGGGCGACAAGCAAATTGGTTTTCATGGCTTCGCAGGCCGGCGGCATGGAGATTGAAGAAGTGGCTGCTAAAACTCCCGAGGCCATCTTCAAGGAAGCCATCGACCCGGCCATCGGCTTCGGCGCATGGCAGGCGCGCAAGCTGGCGTTTGCCCTGGGGCTCAAGCCCACGCAGATCAACGCCGCTGTCGGCTTTCTGCAGAGCCTCTACAAGGCGTTCATCGAAACCGACGCTTCGCTGGTGGAAATCAATCCCTTCATCACCACCAAGGACGACAAGCTCTTCGCGCTGGACGCCAAAATCACGTTCGACGACAATGCCCTTTTTCGCCACGCCGACATCAAGGCCCTGCGCGACACGGCCGAAGAGGACCCGCTCGAAGTCGAGGCCTCGAAGTATTCGCTGAACTACATCAAGCTCGACGGCTCCATTGCCTGCATGGTGAACGGCGCCGGCCTGGCCATGGCGACCATGGACATTATTCAGTACGCCGGCGGCAGCCCCGCCAATTTTCTGGATGTGGGCGGCGGCGCAACCCAGGAGCAGATCGAGCACGCCTTCGAGATCCTGCTCTCCGACGCCAACGTCAAGGCGATCTTCATCAACATCTTCGGCGGCATTTTGCGTGTGGACCGATTGGCTACGGGCGTGGTGGCGGCGGCACGCAACCTGCATATCACTGTGCCCATCGTGCTGCGCCTCGAAGGCACCAACGTCAAAGAGGGCCGCAAAATTCTTCAGGAGTCCGGCCTCAACTTCCAGGTGGGCGCAACAATGAAGGAAGCTGCGGAGCTGGTGGTAAAGGCAGCTTCTAGCTGCTAGCCCCTAGCTCCCGGAGGCTTTTCAACGAGCTTAGCTCCTGAGTTATTACAACGAGTGGCTTTGTATCAGGGCACGACTTCAGTCGTGCCGATTGGCGGCAACGGTGAGAACTAGGCTTTAGCCCCTGAAGAGTGGTGAATCGCCCACGACCTCGCAGAAGGAGGAGAAGTGTCAATGACGGACGCGCCTCAGAGATTTTCCTTCACTTGCAAGCAGTGCGGCAGGCAAAGCGAGTTCGCAGATCAGGGCGTCAGATTCGAGAAAGATCCGTCGGGCACGGTTCTTGTCCATCAGGCATTCGATCGGGAATTCCCAGACAGGATTTACTGCGGAAGATGCGGAGCGACGCTTGAATATGACGAGTCAGAAATCCAACTTTTTGACACTGACCAGCAAGGCAAAGAATAGGAGCTGTTGCAATGGCTGTTTTGGTAACCAAGGAAACGCGGCTCATCGTTCAGGGAATCACCGGCAAGGAAGGGACCTTCCACGCCATGGGCTGCGCGGAATATGGCACGCGGGTTGTCGGCGGCGTCACTCCGGGCAAGGGCGGCACCAGGCACGAGGGCTGGCCGGTGTTCAACACCGTGAGCGACGCAGTGGAAAAGACGGGCGCCAACGCGACCATGATTTTTGTTCCGCCGCCGTTTGCAGCGGACGCGATTCTCGAAGCCGAGGACGCGGGCCTTCCGCTCATTGTCTGCATCACCGAGGGCATTCCCACTCTGGACATGATCAAGGTATGGGCCAAGCTCAAGACCTCGAAGTCGCGGCTCATCGGCCCCAACTGCCCCGGCGTCATTTCTCCCGGCAAGGCCAAGATCGGCATCATGCCCGGCAACATCCACAAGGAGGGCGCGGTAGGCATCGTCTCCCGCTCCGGAACATTGACCTATGAAGCCGTGCACCAGTTGACCCAGCGCGGGATCGGCCAATCGACCGCGATCGGGATTGGCGGCGACCCGATCATCGGCACCACGCACATCGACGCTCTGCGCCTGCTCAACGACGACCCGGAGACCGAAGCGATCATCATGATTGGCGAGATCGGCGGCTCTGCCGAAGAGGCTGCCGCCGAATTTGTCAGGGAACATGTGAAGAAACCCGTGGTGGGCTTCATTGCCGGGCAGACCGCGCCTCCGGGCCGCCGCATGGGTCACGCAGGCGCCATTATCAGCGGCGGCCAGGGCACCGCAGCCGACAAGATGAAGGCCATGACCGCGGCCGGCATCCATGTCGTGGTTTCGCCTGCGGAGATCGGCGCGACGCTGGCCCGCGTTATCGGGAGGGCGTAGCTTCTCTCTGCATTCCTGGATCGACAAAGGTCTGCTGCGGGGTAGGCCCGTGTCTTTTACAAGGCATTTCAATAATTGAGTAATTTAAAGTGCCACTTTAAATTACTCAATTTCAATATTCCCTATTTAGCGCTCCGTATTCGCATCAAAGGACGGCTAAACCCCTGTAACGGAGCGGGGATTTCGCATTCCTTCATAAGAAATTGGCGTGCCCTCTCACGATGTCTTGCCTCCGCTGATTTCGATGGCAAACTGCTCGAGTGAAAGTGCGTCGACGCCCTTGGCCAGTGCCATAAACGCCGGCCCCGTGCGCGCCTTGCGATGCACGACGATGCGGCGCGTGGCCCGGTTCCCGATTCCGCGCGAAAGCGACAGCATGGGCGCAGCCATCGACGCCTGCACCGTTTTCGATGCTTTGGCCTCGACGAGCCAGAAGCGCGCGTTGGGCCGCGGCACTACAAAATCGATCTCCAAACCCTGCTGGTCGCGAAAATAGTAGAGTTCCTTCCGCTGCCCGCGGTTGATCTGACTCTTCAGAATCTCGGCCGCCACGAACCCCTCGAAGATCGAGCCCCAAAAGGGTGAGCGCTCCAACTCAGCCTGCGACTGGAGGCCGAGCAGATGGCACGCAAGGCCGGCGTCCCCCCAGTACACCTTGGGCGACTTGACCAGGCGCTTCCCGAAGTTCTCAAAGTAGGGCGGCACCACGATGATCTGCCCGGTGATTTCAAGGATCCGCACCCACTCGGAGATCGTGGGCACTGAAACCCCAAGCGGAGCGGCAAGATCGGTGCGGTTGAGCATCTGGCCGTGGCGGCTGGCCAGGAGCGAAAGAAAGCGGCGAAAGGTGGGCAGGTCCCGCACGTTGGCGATGAGGCGAACATCGCGCTCGAGGTAGGTCTGCAAATAGGAAGCGAACCACAGCTCACGGCCCGACGGGCGAAGCACGACCTCAGGAAAGCCGCCCAGCAGCGGGCCGGCCTTCGGCGTTTCTGCCAGGCTGAAGGGAAGCAACTGAAGAATCGCCGCGCGGCCCGCCATGGACTCGGTGATGCCCTGCATCAGCGGGGCCTCCTGCGACCCCGTAAAAAGCCACTGGCCCATTTTCCGCGGGCGGGCGTCTACCAGCGTTCGCACGTAATCGAGCAGCTGCGGCGTGTTCTGGACCTCGTCGAAAATGACCGGCGGACGCAGGCCTTCGATGAAGGCGCGCGGATCACGGCGAACACGGTCCTGAATATCGGGATCCTCAAGAAGAACGTATTGCGCATGAGGAACACTGGTACGCAGCAACGTGGTCTTGCCGGACCGCCGCGGCCCGGTAACCACAACCGCCGGAAAACGGCGCAGGGCAGAGAGCAGAACGGGAGCGATCTGGCGAGGGACCATACTCATATGAGAAATCTAAGCTGATACTTTAAATTTCTCAAGCACAAAGAGTCGATTGTGCCTGTTTTCTTCGCGTTCTAGCCTCAAATTCGCCCAACGTCAATGCAGAAACTCTCCGCACTGAAAACAAAAACGAGGCTCCCATTTGAGAGCCTCGCTCGAATTATGCAATCTCAACCCTCTACCAGACTCTGCATGGTTTGGGGTTCACCATCGCCGCCGCCTTCCTGCAACTGAAGCTCCTGGCAAACTCAGGCAAATCCTGGAGCACGGTATTGGTGCGGTACTCGTCGGGCGCGTGCGGGTCTCCTTGCGCCTGTGTCCGCAAATGCTCGGGCCGCGTTTGCGTGCACCACTGCTGCGCATACGCAATCCAGAAGCGCTGGTCAGGCGTGTAGCCGCCGGTGGCCGCCGTCATATCCAAGTGCGCGGCCTCGGCCTTGTCGAGCCAGGCCAGCCATGCAAGCCAGAGCCCGCCCAGGTCGGCCAGGTTTTCGCCCAGCGTGAGCTTGCCATTCAGGTGAACGCCCGGCACGGCCTCGATGGCATCGTATTGCTTCACCATGCAGTCGGTACGCTCTGTAAATTTCTGCTCGTCGTTTTGGGTCCACCAGTTTTTGAGGTTGCCGTCCTTGTCGAACTGCCGGCCCTCGTCGTCGAAGCCGTGCGTCAGCTCGTGCCCGATGGTCGAGCCCATGTCGCCGTAGTTGGCCGCATCGTCCTCCTGGCCGCTGAAAAACGGAGGCTGCAGGTAGCCGGCCGGAAAGTTCACGTTGTTCATCTGCGGATCGTAGTAGGCGTTCACCGTGGGCGGCGTCATTTGCCATTCGCCCTTGTCCACGGGCTTGCCGATCTTGTTGAGGTCGCGCGCAACGTCGAATTCGTGCGCGCGCACCTGGTTGCCCAGCGCATCGCCGCGGACGATTTCAAGCTTCGAATAATCGCGCCACTTGTCCGGGTAGCCGATCTTGTTCATCACCGTGTGCAGCTTCTCTTTGGCCTTCACTTTCGTGGCCGCGCTCATCCAGTCCAGCGCGTCGATATCCTTGTCCATGGCTTGCTCGATGGCCAGCGTCATCTCCAGGGTGCGCTGCTTCTCGGCGGGCGGAAAGTAGCGCGACACATAAACCTCGCCCAGGGCCTCGCCCAGCTCGTGATCCACGCGGCTGGTGCAGCGCTTCCAGCGTTCCTGCTGCTTCTCCGCGCCGTTCAGGGTGTGCGCGTAAAAGTTCCAGGTTTCCTGGTCGAAGCTTTCCGGCAAGCTTGTTCCCGCAAAGGCGTGCAGCAGGTGCCAGCGCAGATAGGTTTTGATCTGGTCGATCGGAGTGTCGGCCACCAGTGCATTGAACTCCGCAAAGAACTTCGGCTCCATATCATTCGCCTTGCCGGCGGCAGGCGCGTGCGCCGCGGCAACATAATCGGCCAGCGAGAAATGCGTCAGCTCCTTTGAAAAGCTGATCACGTCTGTAGGATGGTTCAGGTTCTGCGGATCGCGCTGTTCGGTGATGGTGAGCGAGGCCTTCGCCAGACGGGTTTCAATCGCCAGCACAGTCTCCGCATCTTTCGCGGCCTGCGCATCCGGCTCGCCCGCCAACACGAAAATCCTGTGCACATGCGCCACGTATTGCTGGCGCTGCTCCACTGACTTGGCGTCGGTGCGGGTGTAATAGTCTCGCTCCGGCAGACCCAGGCCGCCAGCGCCATAGAAGCTGATGATGGAACTCGAATCGGCGTAGTCCTGGTTCGATTCCATGCCGAAGAAGGCGCTCACGCCGATGGCGTGCAGGCGCGCCAGCAAGGCAGGCAGGCCCCCGGGAGTCTTGAGCGCGGCAATGCGGTCCAGCTCCGGCTTGAGCGGCGCAATACCCAGCTTGTTCACCGTGGCCGTATCCATGCAACTGGCGTACTCGTCGCCTATCTTTTGTTCGTTGGCGCTGCGGGTCGTTACGGGAGCGGCCTCTTCCTCGAGAATTTGTTTCAGGTGCAGCCGATTCAGTTCGAAAAGCTCGGTGAAACGCCCATACGATGCTTGGTCGGCGGGCAGCGGATTGCGCTTGAACCAGCCGTTGCAACTGAAGCGGTAAAAGTTATCGCAGGGGTCCACGGTCTTGTCGACGAGCGATGGATCGAAGACCCGCAGGGCAGGCTCGGTGGAAGGCACGGCGGAAGGCGCTGAAGGGGGCGCGACTGGGAGCGCGACTGGGGGCGCAACGGTCTGACAAAATACCGGACCGGAGGCCAGGGCGAAAGCCAGCGGAACTAAGCAGCGATAGGGTGCGTCGGCCAAGCGGAACATTCCGAAACTCTAGCAGATTCCTGCCCTTGCGGGCAGCACCACTGGACCGCAATTACAATAGGAAGGCAAACGAACAATCTTCAAGGAGCACAACCCGTGGCGCAGCGCACCTTCAGCATCGTCAAGCCGGACGCGGTCCGCAAGGGCTTTACCGGAGCCATTCTGGCCGAGATCGACAAGGCCGGATTTCAGATTGTGGCCATCAAGAAGCAGTTCATTTCCAAGGAGCAGGCCAAGGGCTTCTATGCCGTTCACCGTGAGCGGCCGTTCTTCGACGGGCTGACGACTTTCATGTCTTCCGGACCGCTGGTTTTGATGGTTCTGGAGAAAGACAACGCCATCGCCGACCTACGCCGGCTGATGGGCGCCACCAATCCTGCCAACGCCGAAGAAGGAACCCTCCGCAAAAAGTTTGCCGGCTCCATCCAGGAGAACGCCATCCACGGGTCCGACGCGGAAGACACGGCAGCGTTTGAAATCGGCTATTGGTTCGCCGGCTACGAGCTGATCTAAGTTTTGGACAGCGGAAACGCGGTAATACGGAGCTTTGCGGCCGCGTACGGGATGAGCGTGATGGTTTCTTCCGCCTGATCGCTGGCCACGGGGCTTTGCGGCACCGGGTTGGCCACGCCGTCCTCCGCGCGCCACTCGTTCAGCTTGCGCGCTTTCACGCTGAGGCGGACAGGGGCGTGGCGGCTGGTGAACGGGCCTTCGCCAACCTCTGTTTCCGTGACTGCGATGCTTTTGGCCGGAGAAGCCGGATCGACGCTCAATGCGTAATTCCACGCGGTGGCTGGGAAAACCTGCCAGTCGGCCGTCATGCCGCGGTCGCACAGCTTGACCCAGCTTTCGCCGATGCCGTAGGAGAAGACCAGCGGCCCGCGCTCGACAGCGATCGAGTCGTGGAACCAGCGGGAAATCCGCGGCGCCATCGGGAATTTGATTTCGACGCGGTCGCCGGCTTTCCAGGTGCGTTCGATACGCGCAAAAGAGGCCGGTTCGGGCGTGGGCGCGGCTTGGCCGTTGACCGTGATTGTGGCGCCCTTGGCCCAGGCCGGAATGCGAAGCTGGAGCGGAAAGCTGAGCGGCGAAGCGGGATTGACGGTGATCCGAACGGTCTCGCGGAAGGGGTAGCCAGTTTCTTCGACCACGTGGACCGCCGTGCCGCCGAGAACGGTACGCACTTCGCAGGGCGCGTAGACAGCCGCGACGAGGCCCGGGCCCCCGGCACGCGAACCTTGTGCGCCGGGGTGGAGGCTATCGTGTTCAGTGGTGTTCTGCGCTCCAGAGAGCATGAATAGGCTGGCGGCGAACTTGGGCCATCCCTGGTGAAAGTTGGCGGTGCAGCAGCCGAAGTTGGGCTCCAGACCATAGAGATTCGACTCCGGACCATCGGTCGTCCACGGCTTGCGATGCAGGCTGCACTCCACTTGATTCGGCTCCTGGTTATACTGGTGCGCCCACATATCGTCGGTCAACGTTCCTGGCAGCGCGTTGAACGCAAGCTGTTCGAGCCGGTCGCCGAGCGCGGGGTTGCCCAGGATGGCAAGCGCATGCTCCAGCGAGAACATGTATTCCACAACGGTGCATAGCTCCGAGCCTTGCGATGGGTCCAGCCCCGCCAGATGTTCATCGCAGGAAAACATGCCGTTGGGCAGGCCGTGATACTTGTTCAACTCAGAGATCATCCGCAAAACTGCCGAGCGGTCGGCGTCCGATCCAGAGACGAGCGACCACACGGGGCCGGTTTTCACAGCCTGTCCGTTGTTCACGCCGTGCGTGGCCAACGCCAGGTCCTTGAGCCCTTCCCCTTTCTCAAGCCGTATGTACTCGGCGGTGATGCGCTCGGTGTACTTGAAGTCGGCGTACTGGCCCTGCCAGTCGTAGCCCTGCTTGTTGAGCAGGCGCGCCAGGTCCAGAAGATAGCTCGAACCGGTGCGGTTGTAGAGCCAGATCACGCTGAGCAGCTCGTCCTGCCAGCGAAATTTCGCCCAGTCGCGCAGCGGGCGCGTGGCCATTTCGCCCAACTGGTAGCGGAAGTATTTGTCCATCACGGGAAGGACGCGGCTGTCGCCGGTGAATTCCTGATATTGGGTGAGAGCCTTGAGCATCACAATGCGCGGCCACCAGTCGTCGTTGGACGAGGGGCCGATCATTCCATTCGAAGCCTGGTGATCCAGCGTCCAGTCAATGTATTTCTGCGCCTTGGCCTTCAGACGCGCATCGTCGAGGAGCCATGCAAGGGGAACAAGACCGTCGAGAAAGTATGGGCCGCGCTCCCACGACTCGCCGGATCCTCCCAGCCATCCGCTATTGGGGCCGACGTCTGCCCAAGTCTCGTCCAGGTGTCCGCTCAGCCCGTTGGCCTGCGTGCGGAGTTGTTCTTTCAGCCAGCCGCCCGGATGGATTGAGCCCAGCGGCAGAAAGTAGAATGCGCTGCCGGCGAGCGGTGCGCGATTTCTGAAAACGGGCGCGGCTTCCGGAGCGGTTTGCGAAGCAGCAAGAACAGGTGTGCCGAAAGACGGAAAGAGGCGGCCAATGGGAAGAGAAGATGCCAGGCCAAAGAGGCCGAGCCCGCCGAGAAAATGGCGGCGCGTGGAAAAGAGCTTCAACGAAGACGGCACATGGAACTCCTGGGTAGAACTAGCCGCAATGGTACATAGCTCGCGATTTTCGCGCATGGTCCAGATGATCTATTTCGGGTACGTTGGGAAGGAATGTGTTCCGAGACGGCGTCGATTCCCGAGTTTGCTCAAGACAGGGAGACGGTATCCCAAATGAATCGGTTGGGCGAAGCCAAGACAGTACCTTCCGTGCGACTCAATTGCTCAATTCGATGAGGCCCCGGTGGATGGCGGTGGTGGCGGCCTCTGTACGGTCGGAGACTTCCAGCTTGTCGATGATGCTGTTCACATGATTGCGGACCGTATTCCCGCTGATGGCGAGGGCGCTGCCAATCTCCTTGTTGGTGAGTCCGCGCGCAAGCATGTTCAGGACTTCGAGTTCGCGTGAAGTGAGGTCCGTGCGCATCATGCGCTCGGCCAGGCGTGCTGCAATGTGGCGGGGGAAGTAGCGCTTCCCTCCATGCACGGCGCGGATGGCCTCGATCATGTCCGACTGCGGAGCGTCTTTGAGGAGATAGCCCTGCGCGCCGGCCTGCACCGCGCGATAGATGTCTTCATCCGTCTCGTAACTGGTGAGAATAATCGCGCGGGCATTGATCTTGGCGCGTTTGAAAGCGTGCAGAGTATCAATTCCGCTCATGCCGGGCATGCGCAGATCGAGCAGCACCAAATCAGCGGACTTGGTCCGAAGCATCTCCAGCGCCTCTTCGCCGCTGGAAGCGGAGCCCACAACTTCCATGCCGGCTTGTGTGCCCAACATGCTGGTGAGCCCGGCAAGAACCACCGGGTGGTCATCCACGATAAGAATGCGAATGGACGTGTCTCGCCGATCGGCCATCGATCCAATGCTCCTTTCCATATTTCCACAGGAGTTTTGGCCAGGAGGCGAGGGTGAAGCGCGGTGGCAAAGGCGCTTCTACCCGGACGCGCGTGCCCTCGCCCGGCTTGGTTTGAAGTTGAAAGGCGGCAGAGATGCTCTGCGCCCGCCTGCGCATGCCGCGGATTCCGAAGCCAAGCAGGCCGCTGCCCTGCACAAAGCCGGGCCCGTTGTCTTCGATCTGCAGGCAAACCGAGTTTCCACTGTACGCGAGCCGAATGGTCAGCAGGGATGGATGCGCATGACGGACGGCATTAGCGACGGCCTCCTGGCCGATGCGGAATAGCGTGTCCGCGATGCGCAAGGGAATGGTTCTCTGGTCGCCTTCCCGCTGCGAAACGACCTCGACCGAACCGCCTTCCACCATGCGGCGGGCACAGCGCTCCAGCGCGACCAGGATGTCCTCCGACTCCAGGTCTTCAGTGCGCAGCGTGGCGATGCTGCGCCGCGCTTCCTCGTGGCTGTGGCGAACAAGGTTGCTGGCCAGCTCAAGCTGTTGATTGAGCGGAGACGCCTGGTCCGGCAGCCCGTTGCGAATCGCCTGCAACTGAAATCCTATTCCGGCAAAACTCTGCGCCAGAGTGTCGTGCATCTCATGCGCCAGGCGTTCCCGTTCTTCCAGAATCGCGCGAAGCCGCCAATGCTCCACGCGATGGTACAGAAAGACACCGACCAGCGCCAGCAGGAGAGAGGCGACAACAAGAACGATCACGTGCCCTGTGCTCCACCAGAGTGGTCCCGCCAGGACTTCGAGGTCTTCATTGGAGCGCAGCAGCAGGACGAAAGGAGTGAGGTTTTTGGTAAAGGCGGGATCGACGACGCAGATGCCACGCAGGCGAAGACTGCTGTCCGGCTTGAGCTGGCTGAAAAGATAGTCGCCGCGGCCGGGGTTCATGATGGCGCGGAACGATTGCGGCCCCTCATCGAGATCGAGAATGAGCGTGTTGTCGGGTCCACGCTCCTTGCCGGCGAGGCGTCCTTGCACCTCGATGAAGGTGGCGTCATATCTGCCGGTGGAAGCCTGGGACGCCGTGACCGAAACCGGCGGCACGGGCGTTCGCGCCCACAGCACCTGGACGGTGGCGTGCTCCATGGTGGAACTAAAGTCGCCGGGATGCACCTCGCCGGTCACTTCAACTTCGTCTCCAACCTTGAGCGGAGGCGCCGTGGGCTGAGGGATGGAAACGCCGCCGGTGGAGTCCTGGACAAAAAGCAGCGGCGTGGTCAGAACCACCACCCCCCGAATGGTCGCCATGGCGGGCGTGGCGAAAGAACTGAGCAGCAGGCTTTCAATATTCTGCGTGTTGGCGCTGGAGCTTGCCTCCGCCTTTCGCTGCTCCGGCGAAGGCAACTCGCTGAGAGATGGAGAGCCCTCGGCGACGACATTCTTCGGCTCGAAATCCCGCCGCCCTCCCGTACCCCGAACCATCTCGGCCAAATCCTGACGGGTAGCGGAGCGGACAACGACATTGCGCCAGATACCGCCAGAGGAATAAGAGCGGAGACCGATCCGGCCTGACTGGACACAATCCTGGTCATCGATGGCGAGAGAAGTTGAAGTTGCCTGCGATGGAGCGGTGAAAACGGCGGCGATCTTGCAATCGTAGGCCAGCAATTTCAGGTGGTACCACTGGAACGGCCGAATGCCGCCTGGCGCCGGGTTCGCTTTGGTCACTTCGATCCAGCCATGCTCGGCTCGGCCCAGGACCAGGGAGTTATCGCGTGTGCGTATTCCGGCATAATAGCCGTTGTAAGAGTTGACGCCCTCTTCTTCGTTGCGGGAGCGAATAATCAGCCCTGCGTCTCCGCTGATTCCCAGCAAGTTGATGTCGGCTTCGATGGAGTAGTTATGCCAATAGGGCGAGCCCGTCAGCAGTTTTGCGCCGCGCTCATCGGAGTCGTTGCGCATCATTCCATTGTCCAGTTCCCACGTACCGCCAAATGCCTTCCACTCTTCGGCCGTTCCATGGGAAAAGGAATCGCGATAAGGCAGGCCGCGGCTCGGACTATGCAGATAGGCGCGCAAGGCAACCAGCCCCAAGGCCAGAAGAAAGCACAGGAGCAAGGCGACCGATACCCGGCGGTGCAACAGCGAGGGGAGTTTCATTGCGCCGTACTCCAGCGCCAGTGCCCAAGTTTGAAGTCCATGGAAAGCATTTGGCGAACCTTCGGCGTGTTGATGTTATCGCGTGAGATGAGCGTCGGATTCAGATGCACCGTTGCGGGCATGGATTGTCCGAGAGCCCTGGCATGGATCAGTTCGATCGCCCGCTGGCCCATGGCTCGCGTATCTTCCTGGATCACGCAATCGAGGCTCGGCACCCGATCGGGCGCGAGGGAACCTGCGGTATCCGCAGCATCGAAGCCGACGACTTTGACCGAACTCTTCTGCCGCCCGCTGTCGAGAGCAGACAGTGTTCCATCCACCGTGGTGGACATGAGCGCGACAATCGCATTCAAATTTGGATTGGCCCTCAGCGTATCCTCCGCCACCTGCTGCTCGTGGGGAAAGCTGAACGAACCCATCCGTTTCTCGACAATGCGAATGCCGGGATAACTCCGGGCAAGACATTGTTCAAACGAACGGGCGCGAATCATGATCCCGGTCACGTCGGGATTGATGCCCAGCAGGGCCACGGATCCATGTCCTCCGAGCAGCGCGGCAACGCGTTCGGCGGCAAGCCGGCCCCCCTCCTCGTCATCGTTGAGGATGTACGAGAGATTTCCCCCGGCGGGAATCGGCAGCGGCGACCCGATGATGACCGTGGGGATGCCATGAGCCAGGGCGCGGCGCACCGGCGTGATCAGAGATAATGCCTGATCCGGAGCCAGCACCAATCCCTGGTAGTTGCCGTCCACCACCCGGTCCACCAGCGCAATCTGCGCTTCCACGTCGTCCTCGCGCGTCGGGGCGTTCCAATAGATTGAAACTCCGCTCTGGTCCGCTGCGACCTCGGCCCCGGTATGAGCAGCCTCCCAAAGCGCGATGCCTTCCGTCTGCGGAATGACAGCGATCCTAGCCTGCCGGTGAGAGCCGCAGGCGCCGGCCCAGAGGACCACTGCGCATGCCGCTCCAGCGAGTCCCAGCCTGGTGCGGTTCTGCCTCTGAATGAACCGGAATTGAAAGACGTTCTCCATCGCGGGGCAGGTTGGAGTCTACGCCGCAAGCCTCAGTTCCAGCAAGGCGATCGATGCATCTGGTCCATATGGACTATGTCCGCGTGGTCACACTAGCTCATGCGCGTCTCATCCTTCGTGAGTACCCTCGCTGTGTTCTTGAAAACGCTGGAAATGGCTAAACGTTTTCAAGGTATGGGCACGGACGGAATTGAAATCGTTCCCACCATGATGCCCGCAGCCGTCTCAAAAAAAGCAGGCAGCAGGCGTCTCCCACACATCCACACAAAATTGCTCCTGAGAGGCCAAAATGAAGAAAACAGCGAGACGATTCTTCTACATGCTGGCGCTAGGGTTGCTCATCTCAACGGCCAGCAGTTACGCACAATTCAATGGCAACGTGCAGGGAACTGTGCAGGATCCAAAGGGCTCCGTTATTCCCAAGGCAACGGTGACCCTGATGAACGTCGACACTGGCGTTACGCAATCGGCAGTCAGCAATGCCAGCGGGGTGTACCGCTTCGACAGTTTGGCGCCCGGCAATTACACCGTATCGGCGACCGCACAGGGATTCTCGCCGGCCTCGGTATCGTTCAATCTGGCGACCAATCAGAACCGCGACGTTGAATTGGCCCTTGCCGTGGCCAAGGTTTCGTCTACGGTCACCGTGACCACGGAAGCGCCGCTGATCGACACCTCGGACAGCCGCTTCGAGCAGACTCTGGATACCACTGCGCTGGCGGACCTGCCCTTGCAGGGCAGGAATCCCACCAATGTGATCACCATGGCTCCCGGCGTTACCGGCTTGGGCGGGCAGAATTCTCCAGGTTCGAGCACATCCACCAACTTTGCTCCTGAAAACTGGGTGAACGCCAGCGCCAGCGGACAAGGCGCAACCGGAAATCAGTACATCGTGGATGGAATGGATGTGACCAGCACCATTCGCCCCGGCGTGTTGAACCTGACGCCGAATGCGGATGTTACGCAGGAAGTGAGCGTTCAGACCAACACCTACTCTGTCGATTATGGCCGCGCCGCTTCCATCCAGACGGTGATGACCACCAAATCCGGAACCAACCAGTTCCACGGCGTCGCCAGCGAATACTACCAATATCAGAACTTGGCGGCGCGCGGCGAGTTCGGTGTGCCGGAGCCGACTCCGGTTAATCCGTATCACGTCAACAACATGTCGTTTGCGCTGGGCGGCCCGGTGATTCCGCACAAGGAATTCTTCTTCTTTGTCGGCTATGAGCCTTACCTTTCGCTGGCGTCCAACGGCACATCTCTCGATGGGTTTGAGGATCCGGCGTTTGCCACCTTCGCAGAATCTGTCGAGCCCAACAGCCCTGAAGTCGCGCTCATGCAAAAGTACCCGGTTGCCCGCATGGTGAATGTCAAGGTCGCTTCCACGGCCGGTTCCTTGTGGAGCAATACGCTGCCGGCGGCCGATCAGCAGGCCTGCATCAGTGGCGTTGGGAATGTGACCGCCTACGACAACATTTCCATTCCCTGCTCCACACCGGTTTTCGACACCGGCAATTTCAACAGCTCCAGTTACTACAACGCAGAGCAATACAACATCCGCATCGACAAGTACTTCAAGAAAGACCGCGCCTACGGCCAGTTTTTCCGGGACACGATTAACAATGGCGGGCCGAATCCTCGTCCGGCGTTTGCCACGACCAGCAAGTACTTTACGTTCTCTCTGCAGGGGAATGAGACGCACACATTCTCGTCGAACACGTTGAATGAGGCGTCCTTTGGCTACAACCGGATTGAAGGCTTCTCCCCCGCTACTGGCCTCTTCGACGTCCCGATCGTCAACGTGACCAACCTGGGCACGGGTTGGGGAGATGGCTTTGCCCAGGGAGATTACATCCAGCACAGCTATCACTGGCGCGACGTCCTGACCCATATTGTCGGCACCCATAGCTTCAAGGCCGGCTTTGAGGTATGGCGCAGCAACGACATTGCCCTGTTTGCGGGCGCCTATGACCAGCCCAGTTTCCAATTCAGCAATATGATCGACATGATCGCCAACAATCCATACAGCGAAAGCGGAATCTCGTATAACCCCGTGACCGGCGCATACGACCCCGGCAACTACGGCTACAAGGAGACGACTTCCGGCATTTTTGCCGAGGACTCCTGGAAGGTGAATCGCAAACTGACGGTCAACTACGGCATCCGCTACGATAACTTCGGAAATCCGTATGTGGCACTGACCGGAACCGTGCTGGCCAACTTCCACCTTGCTACCGGATCCAACTTCGCAGACCAGGTTGCGAATGGCATCATGAAACAGCAGTCGCACGTCTTCAACAGCGATATGAATTATGTCTTCAGCCCGCGCGGCGGCGTGGCCTACGATCCCTTCGGAAACGGCAAGTGGGTAGCGCGCGGCGGCTTCGGACTCTTCCACAATGAATTCACGCTGGGCAACGCCGAGAACGGATTGAAGGGCAACCCGCCGGGATACATTGTGCCGACGTTTTATAACAATGGATCGACCGCCGCGCCCATCTTTGGCTACGGCACTCAAAACAAGCAACCGTTCGGCTTTCCGGCTCCGGCGTTTGTTGGCGCGCCGCTGGACGCCAAGGGCGGCATCGCAGGGGCGCAGAACGGCGTGGGTGGAACATCCCCAAGCATGTCTGCTCCCGACGCGCTGGACTGGTCGGCAGGATTGGAGCATCAGCTCAGAACCAACCTGGTGGTCAGCGTCGGATACCAGGGATCGCATGGTTACAATCTTGTCTCGGCCGGCGGCAATACGGGCAACACCACCTATGGCGTGGACGTGAATATATTCCCAGGCGACCTGATCCAGCACCCGGCGTTCAACGCAACGACTGGCGTGTGGACAGGGGACGGCATTCAAACCCGCCTCAACACCAGCTTTGGCTCCATCAACTATGCATTCAACGCCGCGTATTCAAACTACTATGCGTTCATCGTGGCGTTGAAGGGGAAGGTCGGAGCCCACGGCTTCCTGACCACCTCCTACACGCGCTCCGCCGCGAAGGACGACTGGAACAACTATCCCGAAGGTTACGTGGGCGGCGGCGGAACTTCTTACAATTTCAAACAGTTCTATAGCCCCTCGCCGTGGGACGCGCCGAACCGCTTTTCATTGGGCTGGAGCTACGATATCCCTGGTTTGACAAGGGGGAACGGCTTCACGCGGAGACTCACCTCGGGATTCAACCTTGCAGCAACAACAATTCTCCAGTCGGGCAACCCGTTCTATGTGAGCGCCGGCAACCCGCTGAGCCTGGTGGACACCGCCGGTGTGACAGTTACAGCGGCCAACTACCAGAGTGAGCTGGCGGCTGGACACTTCGCCTTCGCCGCCAACAGCGGCAACTACTCCGCGGACGGCGACAACAACAATGCGCCGGACGTGGTCAGTTACAAGCAGAAGACCGACCGGAAGTCGTATCAGTACACGGGCGTTGTCGACTCCGGCATTATTACCCATGCTCAATTTGCGCAGCCGGCGTTTAACGCTTCCGGCACGGAAGGCAACGAGAAGATGAACCAGTTCCGCAACCCGGGCTATGCGGACACGGACCTTACCGTGAAGAAGACCACGGCGATTGCCGAACGCGTCAGCCTGGAACTCCGGCTCGATATGTTCAACCTCTTCAACCGGGTCAACCTCAACGGCGTGGGCGCCAACTACAACGATACGAGCGCGGGCTTCGGAACGACCAGCAGCACCCTGTTCCCGCGCTACCTGCAGCTTGCGGCCAGGATTAACTTCTAGGTCTCTGACCGCTTGATTTTGTACCACTGATGGGTGCCCCAGGTCTCGATTTTGAGACCTGGGAAAGCATGAACTCAATGACACTTCTTCATCCGGTCACAGACCTGGCTCTCTCGCCGCTTGTTCTCCTGCCAACTCCGTGCCCATCCTTGCGGCGTATCACATCTGGCCGCAAGGATGGGACGATACAACATCACGCGGGGATGGACCGGGCCGGCGGCAGAAGCTGCGCGAAATGCATGCATGGGAATTCCGCCGCATACCCTCCGCGCCGCCCATGCAACAGCCTGCCTCCTGAATCACGGCAACTCGTACGAGGCTGAAGCGGAGTTCACACCCCACATCGACCCTCGAAATTTCTTGTCCCCAAATCCACCTGCGCTCTTTTATGAGGATGCTATGTCAGCCACACATCAAACTGTGCTGAGCCTCGCCTGCCTTTTCGCGTTCTTTTCTGTAAGCTCCGCCGCGCAAACCATCGAATTGAAGAATGCCGCGGTGACTGCGGAGTTCGGCCCCAAGGGCCTGGTGTCCATCAGAGCCAGCGAGTCGGGAGCCCGCGTCGATCTTGCCCAGGATGCATGGTCGCTGGTACTCGATGACCGGACTTTACGCAGTGGGGATGGAACGCCGCAGATAAGCAAGACAGCGGCCGGAACCATTGCGTATGACTACGAGTTATCAGGTTATCGAATCCAGGTAACTTACATGCTTGGCGCGGGTTGGAAATTTGTCAGCAAGCAGATCAAGGTTCTGCATGCCCCGAGCGCGACATTTACTGTGCACAGGGTTGTCCCCTGGGACCTAACCGTGCGGAATGCCGTAAATTCGGACTATGTGCCGTCCACCTATGCGCCCCAATTCGGAGGGACCATAGCGCAGAGTCGACAATTCTTACCGGGAAAAGACTTCGGAGAGTTCCTGCGCCTGGCCGGAGACGAAGGCGCGCTGCTGACGGTCCAGAATCCCTTTCTCGATGTCGAACGCAAAGGGCAGTCGCTGACTGTAGGTTATGCGCCGGAGATGGAGTGGCAACAGGCTTGGGGAGAATTTGAGAGTGATATAGCCTGCGTCGGAAGCTATCGTCTAAGCGGCCGCCGCATGCCGCGTGAGATGGCGCTGGAGTGGCATCTTCCACCCGCGCAAACACCGGATGACGGAATGGATGAAGCGGAGATCGCAGCCTTCACCGGCTGCGTGCGCGCGTTTCTGATTGATCCCGCGCCCGCGCCCATCAGCGTTGAAGTTGGATGGACGCTCAACGATTACCAGATCGACGTGGGCACGCCAGATGGGAGCGCTGAGTACAAACGCATCATCGATGCCGCGTCGGAGCTGGGCATCCAGACGCTACTTTACGCTCCGGGTAACTCAAAGCTTGCCGATCGCAAAGAAAGCGCGGACTCGTGGAGCTGGGAATATGTTCTGTGGCTGAACCTGGGCGAGAAGATTCGCAAGGGCGAGTGGGATCCCACGAAAGATCCGATTCCGGCAAGTGTAGCGGAGATGATTTCCTATGCGAAGCGGAAGCATGTCGGGCTGCTTGCCTATGTCTACCCGTCCGTGCCCTTTGCGGCGAATCCTTCATGGTTAATGAAGCGGCCGGCCAAGGACGGTGACGCGTTCACCTATGCAACACTGGCGTCCCGCGACCTTCAGGACTACCTGATTCGCAACTTGATAGCTTTCCAGAAACGCACCGGAATCGCCGGCTATTCCTTTGACTACACCTGGCTGAATCTGCCGGGCAGCAGTTATGCGCAGTGGTACGGGTGGCGCAGAGTGATGGAATCCCTGCGCAGGGCCGCGCCGTCCATCGTCATCGACGGGCGGCAGACATATCAATTGTATGGACCCTGGAGCTGGCTGGCCGGAAGTTATCCTCACCCGACCGGGAACGATGAGCAGCCGGAAAGTTTCAAGCCTTATCCTGATCTGCATTTCGATCGTGTCTCCGCGGACCGCGCGCGATTTGTGAATTACTGGTATCGCAACTACCAGTTTGCGCCGGAGGAAGTTATTCCCGGCTATGCGACGCACCAGACGGAGCGGTCGCGACATCTTGTCCCCGCCGATCTGCAACGCCCGGGTGTGGAGATGATGTATACCCGGTACAGGCCACGGGACTGGGATTACTTAGGCTACCGGTATTCCTTCATTTCCTCCATCGCCACCGGGGGGTGGAACAACGTCGTGAACATGATCCCGGCGCGCGACTCTGACGAGGCCAACTCTTTCTCAGCCGAAGACAAGGCATGGATTCGCGACTGGCTTGCATGGACCGTGAAGAACAAGGAGTATTTACGCAACACCCGCACCATTCTTGAGCAGCCCGCCCTCGGCCACGTGGATGGGACGGCCGCAATCGTCGCAGATCGCGGCTATCTGTTTCTATTCAATCCTAACTACAAACAGTTGCCTGCGGAGATAACTCTCGATGAGGCGATCGGCCTGACAAAGGGCGAGACATTTCTGCTGCGCGAAATTTATCCGGAAGCGGGGCGACTGCTTGGCAAGCCGCGGGAGGGCGTGTGGAACCGCGGCGACAGAGTGCAACTGACCCTCAACGGAACGAGTGCAACAGTACTGGAACTGATTCCCGCGGGGAGTGTGGGCCAGCCCGCTCTCTTCAATGCTGCGACGCTGCATCCGGCTGCTCCAGCCAAAGTTCTTTTGCAGGGAAGCACCTTGGCAATCGAACACGCCGCGGGTGAGCCCGGAACGGTTCAAGCGCTCGGGGTGTTGCTTCCGGCGGACAAGAAGGTATCGACCGTGACGGTCAACGGGAATGCCGTCAAGTTTTCGCAGTCAGGCAGTTACATCGGAGTGCAAGTACATTTCGCGGGAGCCCGCTTCGCACAAGCTCAGGAAGTCATCGTTGCTCCGGGCGCGGACGGAGCGCTGACCGGAACATTCGCGGTTCCGCGGCGTGTGTTCGATCAACTAGCCGCGCGTAAATCGAAGTGGCCTATTCCCTGGACCGGTGAGGACTATGAGACCACGTGGCTGGCCCCTGAGCGGCTGCTGCTTTTTGTGCAGGCGGCGGACGGAAAGGATTCCATGGCCGTCACAGGAACGCTCGATGGGCAGCCCTTGCAATTCAAACCGGCGTACAGTTCCGGCCGCGTCGAGGCTGCGTGCTTTGTCGGGTTCTACGCGGATCTTTCGACAATTGCACCCGATGTACGGCATACAATGGAGCTGCGCGCTCCGCAAACGGCGCCGGGGCAATTGCAGGGGATATTTTTCGACAATGTTATGCCTGAGTTCACCGAGTCGCTTGAGCCGTGAGGCAACTCTGACTTATCCTCGATGGGATTCTGAGTTATGTGGGCCGGGATTCGGGGCGGTTTTACCAAGTTACGGATTGCAATGATGCAAAGGAATCTTCGGCGCGGGCGCTTTTTGTGTTTTGTGGTTGCGTTTGCGCTTATGTGTCTTGCGCAAGGTCAAGCCGCTCAAGACGATGTTGGCCCCATTGCGAGCGCGCTGCGCAACCGCGATTTCGCGCAAGCGTTGAGTTTGAGTCAAGCCGCCTTGGCACGACGGCCGGACGATTACAGAATCTGGACGCTGCGCGGAATGGCTACATCGGGGATGGGCAATGTCCCCGAGGCGCTCACGGCCTATCAGCACGCGTTGAAACTGGCTCCGGCTTATCTGCCCGCGTTGGAAGGAGCAGCCCAATCCGAGTTTCAGTTGGGTCATGAAGCGGCGCGTCCGCTGCTCGAGAAGATACTCACGCAGCGTCCGGACGATGCCACATCTCATGCGATGCTGGGCGTTCTTGAATACAGGAAGAAGAACTGCGCCGGCGCTGTCGATCATTTCCAGAGGGCAGCCGCTGTGATTGCCACGCAGCCGGAGGCACTTACCGAATATGGAACGTGCCTGGCTGCGCTGAAGCGCGACCAGGATGCTGTCTCTGCCTTCGCCGCCGCACTTGCATTGGACCCGGCGAAGCGCGAGGCCCGTTACAACCTCGCGCTTGCGCAGTGGGACGCGCAGCTTTCGGAGGATGCGCTGGCGACACTGCGGCCGTTGATCGAAGCGACGCCCGTCGAAGAAGATGCGTTGGCCCTTGCAGCCGAATTCTTTGAGTCAAAAGGCGACACGGCCCGCGCCATCGAATTGCTGCGTACGGCGATTCTGGCCAATCCGAAGAATGTAACTCCTTATCTCCAGTTCGCCACCCTTTCGTATGATCACGCGTCGCCCAAGGTGGGCATCGATATATTGAATGCCGGCCTCGCCCAGTTACCGAATGAGCCGAAACTCTATCTTGTTCGAGGTGTTCTGCTGACTCAACTCGGAGAGTTTGCGCGCGCCGCGGAAGATTTCGATCGTGCCAGCCGAATCGATCCGCAGCTTTGGTTTCTTGGCGAGGCGGAGGGGCTGGTCAAGAGCCAGCAGCATAAGTCCGCAGAGGCGCTGGCCGAGTTTCGCGCCGCCGTCAAGGCCCATCCCAACGATGCGTTTGCGCAATACCTGCTGGCGGAAGCACTGCTTGAAGAGGGCAAGGCGGAGGGTAGTCCCGAATATAAGGAAGAATTGGAGGCGGCCACGCGCGCGGTAGAACTGGATCCGCACCTTGTTGCCGCGCATGACCTGCTGAGCGGGTTGTACTATGAGAGCGGGCAAACGGATCTCTCGATTGAACAGAGCCGCGCTGCGCTGGCTCTTGATTCAAACGACCAGCAGGCTGTGTACCATTTGATTCTGGCGTTGCGCAAGGCCGGAGATAAGGAGCAGGTCGCCACCCTCCTGAAGCGTCTCGTCGAGCTTCGCACGCATCCACAAGCGGCTGAAGCGAAGAAAAAGCGCTACCGCCTCTACGAGTCTCCGGCACAGGCTGCGGCTCCTTCGCAGGCTACTCCCTGACGTCCAGGATGCCGACGGTTGGGATTTCCGCAGGTTTGGTCTGTGTTGCGGACCGGCCGCACCGCCCGCGTCAGCGCTGAGGAAGCCGCTTTGCCGCTCTGCGGCTATTCTGGACAGAGCCTATGCCGCAACCCCCGCGCCAATTCGATGTGATTGTCTTGGGCGCGGGCGCGGCTGGATTGATGTGCGCGGCGGTGGCCGGCCAGCGCGGGCGGCGCGTGGCGCTGCTGGAGCATAACGGGCAACCGGGGCGCAAGATCCTCATCTCCGGGGGCGGACGGTGCAATTTTACGAATCTGCACTGCGGGCCGCGAAGCTTCCTTTCTGAAAATCCGCATTTTGCCAAGTCGGCGCTCGCGCTGTATCAGCCGCAAGACTTTATCGAATTGGTCGAGCGGTACGGGATTGCCTGGCACGAGAAGACGCTGGGGCAACTGTTCTGCGACGGATCGGCACGGGCGATTCTGGATATGCTGCTTGCCGAATGCGAGCTCGGCGGCGTGGAACTCGTCCTGAATGCACGCGAGATTGCGGTCCAGGGCCGCCATGGTGTCGGCGGGTTCCGGCTGGCGTCGTCACAGGGAGGGTTTCAAACCGATGCGCTGGTGGTGGCCACCGGCGGCCTGTCGATTCCGCTGATGGGGGCGACGGGGCTGGGGTACGACTTGGCGCGGCAGTTCGGGCTGGCGGTGGTCGAGCCCAGGCCAGCGCTCGTTCCGCTTGTGCTGGGCGGGGATGAAGCGGGCTGGACGGAGTTGGCCGGGATTGCGGCCGATGTGGTGGCGCAGGCCGGTGGAGCGGAGTTTCGGGAAAAGTTGCTCGTGACGCATCGGGGCTTGAGCGGACCGGCGGTGTTGCAGGCGTCGTCGTACTGGCGCCCAGGAGAAGCGTTGACGCTGGATTTGGCGCCTCAGCTTGATGGCGGGCCGGGACTTTTGGGAGCTTTGCGTGAGCCGGGGGCGCGTCGGGATTTGGCCACATTGAAGCAGGCGCTGCGCGAAGTACTGCCGCAAAGGCTGGCCAACCGTTTGGCGGAAATCGGCGCCCCGAATGGCTGGTCGAATGCGGCCTTGGAAGCTTGCGAGCGGCGGCTGCACCGGTGGGAGATGCACCCGGTGGGAACAGAGGGCTTCGCGAAAGCCGAGGTAACCGCCGGGGGCGTGGACACGCGCGGCCTGCAGGCGCGGACCATGGAGGCGCGGGCGGTTCCGGGACTGTTCTTTATCGGCGAGGTCGTCGATGTCACCGGGCACCTGGGAGGCTTCAACTTCCAGTGGGCCTGGGCTTCCGGGGTGGCGGCGGGGCGGGCGGTGTGAAGAACAGGGGTCAGGGATCAGGGGTTAGGGGTCAGGGAAAGACGCTACTCGGCTGGGGGCGCGCCGGGTTTGGCGGGCGGCGTGAGGATGAAGCCCTTGCGGACGAGAGCGAATCCCTGCTGGGGCAGTTCGGCTTGAAGAAGTTGGTTTTCGGGGCCTGAAAACAGGTCGGTGGTGTCTCCGGCGACAGTCGCAATCAGGTGGTGGACGACGATGGGCTTGCCGTCCAGAGTGCCCTGCTCGTCGGCATAGGTGGCTAGTTGAATGGGCTCGATGGAGCCGGCCTGCTTGGGGATTATGGCCCACAGGTCGCGGTTGTTGCGCGCGACTGCCAGTGCAAGCACGGTTTCAAGCGCGCCGGGGTCAAAGTCGGGCAGGAAGACGGCTGCCGGGTGCGCCGCCAAGCGTGTGGTGGAGGCGCGGCCGTTGGCCGAGATATTGAGCAGGAACTGGGCGGCGTCGGGAGCGGCTGTCACGCTGACGGCCGAGCCGTTGACGATGGCGCTCAACTGCACGTAGCGCAGGTGGTTGGCTGCGGAAAGACGCTCGGTCTTGGAGAGCGAGTAGTTGAGGCCCTGCATGGCGATGCGGACCAGCGCCGTGGAGTCGTAGCCCGTCGGATTGGCGGCGAAGTTGAAGCTGGCCGTTCCAACCGGTTGCCCGTGCTGCGAAATGATAAAGCTGCCCGCCTGGGCAGAAGCGGCCGCTGAAGCCAAGGCGAAGAATCCCGCAAGGGAGAAGAAAGCCAATTTACGCAAGGGGTTCTGCATCCTTCCTGCCTGTTTAGACACGCAAAGCGGGAAAGAGTTGTGGAGCGGCAGGGATTAGGGAACAGGGGTCAGGGATCAGAAAGATCCTGGCTGCATGAGGATTTGCGCCGGCTTTACCTGAATCGGGCTGCGTTCTGTTCCCTGTTCCCTGTTCCCTGTTCCCTGTTCCCTGATCCCTGTTCCCTGCTTTTTACCCTTTGGCCACGGCAAAGCGCTTGTTCACTTCGTGCCAGTTGACGACGTTCCACCAGGCGGCGAGGTAGTCGGGGCGACGGTTCTGGTACTTGATGTAGTAAGCGTGCTCCCAGACGTCGTTGAGCAGAATGGGGTAGAGACCCTGGGTCAGGGGCGAATCCTGGTTGGGAGTGCTGATCACCTTCAGCTTGCCGTCGGCAAAGACCAGCCAGCCCCAGCCGGAGCCGAATTGCTTGGCGGTGGTCTCGTTGAAGGTCTTCTTGAAGGTTTCGAAGTCACCGAAGTCCGCGCTGATCTGGGCGGCAATGGGGCCGGAGGGCGCGCCGCCAATGCCGTCGGAGCCGACCGGGCCCATCAGGCGCCAGAAGGCGGTGTGGTTGGCATGGCCGCCGCCGTTGTTGCGAACCGCGGTGCGAATCTCCTCGGGCACCTGGGCCAGGTCGCGGATCAGGTCGTCAACAGACTTCGCCGCCAGCTCGGCGTGGCTGGCGAGGGCGGCATTCAGGTTGTTGACATAGGTCTGGTGGTGCTTGTCGTGGTGCAGGTGCATGGTCTCGGTGTCGATAAACGGCTCGAGTGCGGCGTAATCGTAGGGCAACGGTGCAAGTTCATAAGCCATAGGGGGGAATCTCCTTCAAATCGAATTGTGCTGCTCGGGTTTGGTTGCGGGGGCCGGGTCGAAGAGGTTCTGGGGGCTCGACACGCAGCGAACAAAATGCAATGTTTCCATTGGTCTACAAGACCCTGTGCTTTGATGGATGCGAAAAAGCACACGCGGGATTCGTGTTGATGCGGAAGTGGCGGAAGAAACTTTCGCCGCGCGCGCAACATCGAAGTTGAGACAGGCAGCAACAACGTTTCACTCCCCAAGCCCCCAGGAAATACCGCAGGTGCGAATCGATGAGTGAGCAGTCCCCTTTACGTCTGCCCCAGTACCGCTGGCTGGCCCAGCAGGGCGAGGCCTTTGGCCACCCCGGCATGGAACCGCGCTGGACCTCGAGCGTGAAGGACGCCGTGGGAACGGCCTACTCGGCGTCGAGCCGGGTGTGGTTCACCTGCTCGCACGGCATTCTGAACGAAATCTACCACCCCACCATCGACCGTGCGCAAGTGCGGGACATGGAGTTTCTGGTCACCGACGGGGAGACGTTTGCGCACGAAGAGAAGCGCGACCTCGTTTCGACGTTCAGCTACATCCACGAAGAGACGCTGGGGGTCCGGTACGTCAATCGCGACCCCGAGGGCCGGTACAGCCTGACCAAGGAGATCATCTGCGACCCGCATCATAGCGTGGTGCTGACGCGTGTGCGGCTGGAGGGCCTCGCGGATTTACTGCCGCGCCTGCAGGTGTATGCGCTGCTGGCGCCGCACCTGGACGACGGCGGAATGGGTAACACGGCGCGGGCACTCGACGTTGCCGGGCACCAAATGCTGCTGGCCTGGAAGGACCGCTGGTCGCTGGCCATGGGTGCCAGTTGCGGCTTCTCACGGGTGAGTTGCGGGTTCGTAGGCTCGAGCGACGGCTGGCGCGACCTGATGGACAACTTCCGCATGGACTGGGAGTTCGGCTCGGCCACCGACGGCAATGTCGCCATGATGGGGGAGCTGAACCTTGAGGCTGCCGAAGAAGACGGCGCCCGCGAGTTCACTCTGGCCATCGGCATCGGCGAGGGACACCATACCGCGCTGCAGAAGACGGTGAGCGCGCTGGCCACGCCGTTCGCGGAGCATCGCAGCCGGTTCATCGAGCAGTGGCAGCGTGCTGCGAATCCCGAGTGGCTGGCGGCCAAATCGCGCGACGGGGGCAAACTGATGCGCGCCAGCCACAACGTGCTGCTGGCCCACGAGGACAAGACCTATTCGGGCGCGTTTGTCGCTTCGGCCTCGATTCCATGGGGTCAGGTGAAGGGCGACGACGACCTGGGCGGCTACCACCTGGTCTGGACTCGCGACATGGTGCAGACGGCCACCGCCATGCTGGCCTGCGGGCGCGCGGAAACGGCGCGGCGGGCGCTGGTTTATCTGGCCTGCACGCAGCAGCCGGACGGGGGGTTTGCACAGAATTTCTGGATCGACGGAACCCCCTACTGGTCGGGGCTGCAATTGGACGAGGTGGCCTTTCCGCTGATGCTGACCTGGCGCCTTTGGAAGGCCGGCGGGCTGGGAGAGATGAACATCTTTCCCTTTGTAGAACGGGCGGCCGGGTTCCTGGTGCGGCACGCGCCCATCACCCACCAGGAACGCTGGGAGGAGAACGCCGGCTACTCGCCCTCCACGCTGGCCGCTGTCGTTGGGGGGCTGATCTGTGCCGCGGAGATGGCGCGGGCGCGGGAATCGGTGGAACTGGCTGATTTTCTGGAGGAATTTGCCGACTGGATCGAAAGCCACATCGAAGACTGGACAGTGACCAACGAGGGCGTATTGCACCCTCAGATTCGCCGGCATTACATGCGCATTCGTCCTCCGGAACTGGGCGAGGCGTACGCCTGCGAAAGCTGCGGAACAGAGATTGTGCGGCTGAACAACCGGCCGCCCGGAACCCGGTCTTCGTTTGAGGCGCGGGAGATTGTGGACGCGGGATTTCTGGAGCTGGTTCGCTACGGCGTGCGGCGTGCCGACGACCCGCTGATGGTGGATTCGCTGACGGTGGTGGACGCCGTGCTGAAGCGCGGTTTGCCGCAGGGGCCGGGCTGGCTGCGCTACAACTGGGACGGATACGGGCAGCGTGCCGACGGCGAACCTTACCAGGGGTGGGGCAAGGGCCGGGTTTGGCCGTTGCTGACCGGCGAACGCGCTCACTATGAGCTGGCGGCGGGCAAGGACATTTCTGCGCTGATCGAGACCTATGAGCGGCTGGCCACCTGCGGCCAGATGATGCCCGAGCAGGTGTGGGACGAGGCGGACCGGCCGGACGCGGGCATGAGACTGGGCGGACCGGCGGGCTCGGCGCTGCCCCTGGTCTGGGCTCACGCCGAATACCTGAAACTGCTGCGCTCGGTCCTGGACGGCAAAGTCTTCGACCGCATCGATCCGGTGTATGAACGCTACTGCGAACCGGACGGGCGAAGCCGCACGCGACGGAATCTTGAAATCTACAGCCTGCGCCGGCCCATCCAGAAGATCAACGCGGACGACACGCTGCGCATCCTCAACGGAGACCGGTTCGACTTGCTGTGGAGCGCGGACGGATGGAAGACGGTGCAAACCACTCCCAGCCGTAGCCTGGGCAGTGCCGGCTACAGCGCGGACATTGCTCCCGCCCAGGAACGCGGTAATCTGTCGTGGACGCTCCATTGGACTGAGTTGGGCCGGTGGCTTGGTTACAATGTGGAAGTGAAGATTGAGGCCAGGTAAAGGCCGAGTAACGAGTAACATCGAGTCGGTGTGTTTCAGGAATCCGCTTTGCGTCAGGGCACGACTTCAGTCGTGCCGAGAAATGGCCCGAACAAGGAGGGGTTTTAGCCCCTCAGGCACTGCTACCAGGAATGCCGCTGCCATTTTTGAAATACGCACTGAATGAATTTACCAGGACCCGTTCCCCTTCAACGAAAGGACTTTTAAAACATTATGACTTCCAGCCTCGCGGAAATCTCTCTCGACCAACTGTCCATTGACACACTCCGGCTGCTTGCCGTGGACACGGTGGAAAAGGCCAAGAGCGGCCACCCCGGCGCCCCGCTGGGCTGTGCGCCCATCGCCTACCTGCTGTTCCACAAGCTGATGAAGCACAATCCGGCGCATTCCAAGTGGGCCGACCGCGACCGGTTCGTGCTGTCGAACGGCCACGCTTCGGCGCTGCTCTATTCAACGCTGTTTCTCTCCGGCTACAAGGTAACGCTCGACGACCTGAAGAGCTTCCGCCAGTGGCATTCGCGGACGCCGGGCCATCCCGAATATGGAGACACGGACGGCGTGGAAGTGACCACCGGGCCGCTGGGCCAGGGCATTGCCATGGCTGTAGGCATGGCCATTGCAGAAAAGCATCTGGCCGCGGTGTATAACCGGCCGGGCTTTGAGGTCGTGGACCACCACACCTATGCGCTGCTGGGCGATGGCGACCTGATGGAAGGCGTTTCGCACGAGGCCGCTTCTCTGGCCGGGACGCTGGGACTGGGCAAGCTCACATTTATCTACGACGACAATTTGATCTCGCTCGACGGACCGACGGAGTTGAGTTACACCGAGGACGCGCTGGAACGCTTCGAGGCGTACCACTGGCATGTGCAGCGGGTTGCGGACGGCAACGATCTGGCGGCCATCGAAGCGGCCATCGAAGCGGCCAAGGCCGAGACCACCAGGCCGTCCATCATCGCCGTGCGGACAGTGATCGGCTACGGCAGCCCCAAGGCCGGCAGCAACAAATCCCACGGCGAAGCGCTGGGCACCGAAGCCGTGGCCGCGACCAAGAAGTTTTTCGGCTTCCCTGAAGATCAGAGCTTTTATGTCCCCGCGGACGCCCTGGCCAACTGGCGCAAGGCGACGGAACGCGGCGCGGACCTGGAGTCGGAGTGGAAGACGCTGTTTGAAGGCTACCGGGCGGCCAATCCGGAGCTTGCGGCGGAGTTTGAGCGCACCCAGAAGGGCGTTCTCAGAGCCGGTTGGGAGAAGGCAATTCCGAGCTTTGCGCCCGGCAAGGCCCAGGCCACGCGCAACGCCGGCGGCGCGGTAATGAACGCCATTGCCGACACGGTTCCGGAACTGTTTGGCGGAGCCGCGGATCTCACCTCCTCCACCAAGACGATCTTCAAGCCGGGAGCCAGCTTCCACGCAGACCCGGCGGGGCGCAACGTCTTCTTCGGCGTGCGCGAGTTCGGCATGTGCGCCGCGGTGAACGGAATGGCCGCCCACGGCGGGCTGATTCCCTTCGGCTCAACCTTCTTTGTGTTTTCTGATTATGCGAAGCCGGCCATTCGGCTGGCGTCGCTGATGCAGGTGCATTCGCTCTTCGTCTTTACGCACGACTCGGTTGGCCTGGGCGAAGACGGCCCGACCCACCAGCCGATCGAGCATTTGCTGGCCCTGCGGGCGGTTCCAGGGCTTACGGATTTCCGGCCTGCGGACGCAAATGAGACAGCCGCAGCCTGGAGGCTGGCTCTGGAACGCAAGGGGCCGAGCTTCTTTGCCCTCAGCCGGCAGGATTTGCCGGTGATCGATCCGGCCGCACACGACGTATTCGCCGGTGTCAGCAAGGGCGCGTACGTGCTCCAGGATGCATCGAATCCGCAGGTCATTCTGATCGGAACCGGGTCCGAGGTCTGGCCCGCCATCGACGCGGCAAAGCTGCTGGCAGCCGAGGGAATCGCGGCGCGCGTCGTCAGCTTCCCGAGTTGGAAGATTTTCGAGGAGCAATCGAAGGAGTACAAGGCCAGCGTGCTGCCGGCCGGAGTTCCGAAGCTGGCGGTCGAGGCGGGAGTAAGCATCGGCTGGTGGAAGTACGTGGGCTCGGACGGCGACGTTCTCGGCATCGACCGCTTTGGAGCGTCTGCTCCGGGGCCGAAGGTCTTGGCGGAGCTTGGATTCACCGCGGAGAACGTGGCCGCGCGGGCGAAAAAGCTGGTGAAGTAGCGGCGTACAGCGTACAGCGGAGTTAGCGGGGTTAGCCGCCCGCAGTCGCGGGCATGTTAGCGGCACTGAGTGCCGGTTAGCTGGGTGCCCCGTAGAAGGTGGTGGCTGGCATGGAGCAAGGCTAACTCCGCTAACACGCGCGCAGCGCGGCTAACACCGCTAACTCCGCTGGGATCGAAGAAAGGATCATCGTGAAGCTTGTCATCAGTTCGGACCACGCGGGATTTCCTCTCAAAGAGGAAGTCCGCGCCTATCTCTCCAAGGCTGGCCACGAGATAGTGGACCTTGGAGCCTACAGTGGCGACAACCCCGACGACTATCCCGACTTTGCGGAGAAGGTGGGCGCGGCAATCAAGCAGGGCGATGCGCCGCGCGGGATTCTCATCTGCGGCTCTGGGGTGGGCGTCTGCATAGCGGCCAACAAGATTCCGGGGATTCGCGCCGGCATGTGCCACGACACCTATTCCGCGCATCAGGGCGTGGAGCACGACGACATGAACGTGATCGTGCTGGGCGCGCGCATCATCGGCCCGGCGCTGGCGTTTGAAGTGGTGGACGCATTCATCCGGGCCAAATTCATTGCCAACGAAGAACGGTTTGTGCGGCGCTTCAAGAAGGTGCTGGCCATCGAGGCAAAGTACATGTGCGGGGACGGTTCGGCGAATCCGGCGTAAGACAGAGAATTTCTCTGAGGCCGGCTGCGTGCGAGAGGTCTCCCGTTGCCCTTTGCAAATTCAAGACCTGGGAATTTTGAAAACGCGAACGCGCTCTATTGATCCGGCCCTCAAATGGAAGCGCCGTGCCCCATCCATTTCGCAGGCTTCATCGCGAAATGGGTGGGAAGGCATGACAGCCTTTTGGGGCCCAATCAATAGCGCACTTGAAAGGCGCCGATGTTCCCCTTCGACGCGATCCTCTTTGACGTAGGCGGGGTCCTGCTGACCAACGGCTGGGACCACCGTGAGCGCGCGCGGGTGCTTGAAAAATTCCGGCTCGACATTGCCGGGTTCGAAGCCCGGAATCCTGGGCCGTATCGCGCTTGGGAAAGTGGCTCGATCCCGGTGGATGCCTACCTGAACGCGACCATCTTCAACGAGCCGCGCGATTTCTCCCCCGGCGAGTTTTTCCGCGCCATGTGCGCGCAGTCCGCGCCGCTCGAGAATGGCGCTTTGGGAATCCTCAAGGAACTTGCGGCATCCGATAAGTGTCTGCTGGGCGCATTGAACAACGAGGCGCGGGAAACCAACGAATACCGCTTCGAGCGCTTCGGCCTGCGCCAATTGTTCCAAGTGACGCTGAGTTCCTGCTACCTGGGCCTGCGCAAACCGGATTTTGCGATCTACCAGCGGGCTTTGGATATTCTGGGCCGGCCGGCTGCGCGAATTCTGTTTATCGACGACCGCGCGGAAAATGTGGCGGGCGCGCAGGCCGCAGGGTTCAAGACCATCCGGTTTGAGGGTGCGGATGCCTTGCGCGGGGAGTTGGCCCGTCTGGGCGTTCTATAGTGAATCCGAGTTCTTCACATTGAGGAGGAAACAATGCAACTGGGATTGATAGGCCTGGGCAAGATGGGCGGCAACATGGCGGAGCGGCTGCGGCTCGGCGGTCATCAGGTGGTGGGCTTCGACTTCAGCGCCGAAGCAGTGGCGCGGCTGACAGCGTCGGGCAATGTGGGCGCGGCGACCCTGGAAGAGCTCGCCAAAAAGCTGACTGGCCGGAGGGCCATCTGGATCATGGTGCCCCAGGGCGACCCGGTGGACCAGACCATTGCCAAGCTCGAACCGCTGCTGAACCCCGGCGACATCCTGATCGACGGCGGCAACTACAATTACAAGGACTCGATCCGCCGCCACCGCGAAGT
>Ga0181529_10001421_pt1 | contig 30846 bp, 25 predicted proteins | sample PEATcosm2014_Bin_36_FD_119763 | JGI IMG/M metagenome (GOLD analysis project Ga0181529, IMG submission 119763) | Peatland microbial communities from MTU Mesocosm Facility, Houghton, MI, USA - PEATcosm2014_Bin10_30_metaG | ecosystem: Environmental > Terrestrial > Soil > Wetlands > Peat | place... | reverse complement strand
TCTCAACGATCATCAATCCGTCCTAAAGCGACTACACCACCCCGTCCAGGCGCGTCGGGCGCACCCCTCTCAGCGCACGCTCGCCAGGAACACTCGCGCGTAGTTGCCGCCCAGCAGCTTGCCGGTCTCCCCGGCGTTGAAGCCGGCTCCGAGCAGCGCGTCGGCCAGGGCCGGCAGGGCATCGTAGTCCGGCAGCACGGACGGGCCGACCAGGCCACGCAGGTCGCTGCCCAAGCCGACGTGATCGATGCCGGCGGCGTCCACCATGCGCGCGACGCCGGCAGCCATCGCCGGCAGGGTGGGGAAAATCGATGCCGGCGGCCAGACCCCGACCAACCCGCCGGTGTCGGCGATCACCTTGGCGTGCTCCGCCGTGATCTGCCGGCTGCGCGGCCCCGGGGCGCGGGCCAGCGAGGTGTGCGACAGCACCAGCGGCTTCGTGGTCACCGCGGCGGCTCGCTTCACCAGGGGCAACGTGCCGTGCGCCACGTCGACGACCAGCCCGAGCCGGTTGCAGGCGCGCACCACCTCGGCGCCGAAGTCGGTCAACCCCCCGTGCTCGGGCGCCTCGGTCTGGATATCGCCCAGTTCGTTCACCCGGTAGTGCGTGAGTTGCAGGTGGCGCAGCGTCCAGCGCGCATAGGCGGTCTCCAGCCCGTCGAGCCGACCCTCGAGAAAATCGGCGCCCTCGGCGGCGATGATCGCCAAGGGCATGCCGGCCCGCGCGGCCCGCATGCCGGCCGCATCCGCGATCAGCGTCAGCTGTTCGCTGCGCGCCAGGTCGAGCAGGCCGGCGAAGGCGAGTGCGCCATAACTCGCAAGCTCCCCCGGCGCCGGCGTGCGGTAGGGGTGGATTCGCCCATCGGCGGCGACGTGGTGGGTCGGGCCGTCCGACACCACGGCGAGGCATGCCACCGCCAGACCACCCGTGCGCATCGGCGCGGCGATCGGCGAGAAGCCCGAGCCGCGGCGCATGCGTGTCACGTTGGCGATGCCGCCCGCATGCGAGTGGGTATCGACCGCGGGCGTCGCGGCCAGGACCGCCCGCGCCGCGCCCGGATCGGCGGCGCTGGCGCCTGGGGCACGGGCAGCCAGGCACATCAGTGGCCCGGCGGCGAGCATTCCGCGCCGGGTGAGCCCGCTCCAGCCCGGCGGATCAAGCGGGCGCGCATCACACAGCCGGTAGCGCCAGCCGCCGGTGCCGCGCCGAACCTCCCAGCGTCCTTGCAGGCGAAGCGCGCCCTGGTGCAGCGGCAGGGACGCGGACGCGAACACCTCCACCGCCCCGAGCGGATCGGCGGGAAGACAGCCCGCACAGCACGGCGCCTCGGCCAGCAGCATGAAATAGGCGGCATGGGTGGCGGCAGCCGGGGTTGCGGGAAAGCCTTGCAGTTCGACGACGGCACCGTCGGCGGCGTCGGCCTGCCCTGTGCCGAGATTGCGCCAATCCAACCGCATGCTTTCCTCCTGGATCGCACCGGCGGGCGGCGTGCCAGAAAATTGCTGTCGAGGCAACGCCGGCGACGGCTCAGACCTGATCGATCAGCGGGTCAGGACGGGCGAAACGGCGCAGTTCGTCAGGGCGGGTTACCGAGACGACGCGGCCGGAGACGGTGACACCGTATGGCCCGAGCGTGGCCAGGGCGCGCGACAGGTTCTCCGGTGTCATGCCCAGCCGAGCGGCGAGCACGCGTTTCTCGAAATCCAGTTGCACCGCGCCGCCGGGGTCCATGGCCAGCAACAGCCAGTTGGCCAGCCGCTCGGCGCCGGTACGCAGTTTGTGGTTCTTCAGCTCGCGCACCATGAAGCGAAACGCGACCGCAAGCTCGTCCACCACGGCGGCGGCGAAAGCGGGGTCCGCGGCGAAGACGGCGCGCACGTTCTGGCCCGGGATCATGAGCACGCGCGCACGCGTCAACGTACGGGCCGACATCAGATAGGGCCGGTCACGCAACACCGCGGCGAGGATGAAACTGGCGACCGGGCGGACCACGGCGATGGTGGTCTCGCGGCCGGCGGTGGCGGCCAGCAGTTCGACGCTGCCGTCGAGCAATATGTGCAGGAAGTCGGCGGTATCGCTCTGGCGCAGGAGCTCCACGCCAGGGGGAAAGGATTGCAGGAAGCTGCCGCGGACGACAGCCTCGAAGCTGGCCTCCGCCATGTCGGCAAAAAGGTGGAGCGTCCGTACGGCGGACCTGTCCGTGTCTCTCACATCACCCGTCCCGGCACGTCCGCACAAGGAAGCCAGGGTTCTTGATAATTGTCAATTTCAGAAAACAATTTAAGCAATTACTGACACTGATATTTGAGTATCTCGGATCAAAGTATGTTGTGGCGTCATTTATTTTGGTCAGAATACAGTATCGTTTGATCCAGATCAAACAACTTCCCCGCGCCCCTTTGCCATGCTGTCTCCGTACAAGGTACATGAGGACGCATTGCATGCCTGATCCGACGCTGCAAGAAGAGCGAGCCGAGCGAGGAATGGCGCCGCCGAATGCCACCCCCGGGACCGCCGCGGCGATCGCGCGCGCCCGCGTGCAGGGTACCCCGGGACAAGGCCTCGTTATGGGTACCTGGGGCTTTTTCATCGGCTTTGCCGCGGTCGCCTTGTACGGGCCGGCCGCGCACGCCTTCCAACAGTCGATGCAGCTTTCGCCGCTGCTCGTCGGCCTGCTCGTCGCGGCGCCGCAACTCACCGGGTCGCTGCTGCGCATTCCGTTCGGCGCCTGGGTCGACAAGGTCGGCGGCCGTTTGCCCATGCTCACCCTGTTCGGCATGTCGATCGTCGGCATGTGGGGGCTGGTGTTCATTCTGGTCACGGTGCCGCACGTAACGGCCGCGCTCTATCCCGTCATTCTGCTGTTCGGCTTCATGAGCGGTTGCGGCGTGGCCTCCTTCTCCGTCGGCGTTCCGCAAGTGTCTTATTGGTTTCCGCGCAACCGGCAAGGCACCGCGCTCGGCATCTATGGCGGCGTCGGCAACCTGGCGCCAGGTCTGTTCACGCTGGCCTTGCCCTTCGCCATCGGTGCCCTGGGGCTCGCCGGGTCGTATCTGGCCTGGCTCGCTTTCCTGCTGATCGGCGCCGGCGTCTACGGTTGGCTCGCGCGTGACGCGTATTACTTCCAGCTCCGCGCGCGCGGCATCGGTGCGGAGGAAGCGCGTAGCGTGGCACAAAGCTGCGGCGAGGAACTGTTCCCACGCGACTCCGTCTGGGGCGCGCTGATGACGGCGGCCGAGGAAACCCGCACCTGGGGTCTGACGTTCCTGTATTTCGTCTCCTTCGGCGGTTTTCTGGCGCTGACCGCCTGGTTCCCGACCTACTGGATCAATCTGCATCATCTCAGCCTCACCGCCGCGGGCATTCTCGGCGGCGTCGGTTTCTCGCTGCTGGCGGCGGTGGCACGGGTTTTCGGCGGCCGGCTGGCCGAGCGCTTCGGCGGCGAATGGATGGCGGCGGCTTCCTTCATTGTCGTGTTGGCCGGCGCGGGGTTGCTGACCGCGGTGATTTCATTTCCCATCAACGTGGCGGGTGAACTGCTGATTGGTCTCGGCATGGGCCTGGCCAACGCCGCCGTGTTCAAGATGGTACCGAAATACGTGCCGCACGCGGTCGGTGGTGCCTCCGGCCTGGTGGGGGGCCTCGGCGCGCTCGGTGGTTTCGTGTTCCCGCCGCTGCTTGGATTGTTCGCAGGTGCGCTGGGCGACTCCGGCTATTCTGGCGGGTTCTTCATCTACGTCGTGCTGGCGGCGGCCGCCATCATGGTCTCCATCGGATTCATCCGTACCCGCGACACCGCCGTCGCGGACTGATGCCGAACGCCAGGGCCACAACCGATAGGACCGACAGGGCAACACGATGAGTCATTTCCTTGACCGCCTCACCTTCTTTCGCAAAAACGTTGACACGTTCGCCAAAGCGCACGGCATCGTGACGAACGAGCCGCGCGACTGGGAGGACAGTTACCGCAAGCGCTGGCAGCACGACAAGATCGTGCGCTCCACCCACGGCGTGAACTGCACCGGCGCCTGTTCGTGGAAGATCTACGTCAAGGGCGGGCTGGTAACCTGGGAAACACAACAGACCGACTATCCCCGCACCCGCCCCGACATGCCCAACCACGAGCCTCGCGGCTGCTCGCGAGGGGCCAGTTATTCCTGGTACATGTATTCCGCTAACCGGGTGAAGCGCCCGCTGGTGCGCGGGCGACTGTTGAAGCTGTGGCGCGAGGCGCGGGCGATCCGCACGCCGGTTGCGGCGTGGGCGAGCATCGTCGAGGATGCGGAAAGACGCGCCAGCTACACGACGCGTCGTGGCCTCGGCGGCTTCGTGCGGGCCGGCTGGGAGGAAGTGGAAGAAATCATCGCCGCCGCCAACGCCTATACGGTGAAGACCTACGGGCCGGACCGGGTGATCGGATTCTCGCCCATCCCGGCGATGTCGATGGTCTCCTACGCGGCCGGCTCGCGCTATCTGTCGCTGCTGGGCGGGGTCTGCCTGAGTTTCTATGACTGGTACTGCGACCTGCCGCCGGCCAGCCCGATGACCTGGGGCGAACAGACCGACGTGCCGGAAAGCGCCGACTGGTACAATGCCGGCTTCCTGCTGCTGTGGGGCAGCAACGTTCCTCAGACCCGCACGCCAGACGCACATTTCTACACCGAAGTCCGCTACAAGGGTACGAAGTCGGTGGTGATCTGCCCGGACTACAGCGAGGCGACGAAATTCTCCGACCTCTGGCTGCATCCCAAGCAGGGCACCGACGCGGCCCTGGCCATGGCGATGGGCCACGTGATCCTGCGCGAGTTTCACCTCGACCGAACCGTGCCCTATTTCTCCGACTACGTTCGCCGCACTTCCGATCTTCCGATGCTGGTCAGGCTGGTGCCGCGCGGCGACCATCTGGTGCCCGAAAGGCTGCTGCGCGCCGAGGACTTTACCGATTCGCTCGGGGAGGCCGACAACGCGGCGTGGAAGACCGTCGCCCTGGACGCGGACGGAAAGCCGGTGGTGCCGCTGGGCTCGATCGGCTTCCGCTGGGGTGGCGAAGGAAAATGGAACCTGGAGGCGAAGGAGAGCCGTGGCGCCGACGTCACTTTGTGCCTGACCCAGATCGGCAGCGAGGTCGCGGCGGTCGCTTTCCCGTACTTTGGTGGCACGGCGCCATACGATTTCGCCAGTACTGCACACCAGGACGTGTTGGTGCGCAACCTACCGGTGCGGCGCCTGAAACTGAAAGACGGTCAGGTGCCGGTCGCCACTGTGTTCGACCTGCTTTGTGCCAATTATGGACTGGATCGCGGCCTTGGCGGCGCCAACGCCGCGTCGTCATACGACGACGATCTGCCGTTCACTCCGGCCTGGGCCGAACACGTCACCGGCGTGCCACGCGCGCAGATCATCCACGTGGCGCGTGAGTTCGCATCGAACGCCGAGAAGACCGGTGGACGCTCGATGGTGATCCTCGGCGCCGGGCTGAACCACTGGTACCACATGGACATGGCGTACCGGGGCATTATCAATCTTCTGGTGCTCTGCGGTTGCGTGGGCCAGAGCGGCGGCGGCTGGTCACACTATGTCGGGCAGGAGAAGTTGCGGCCGCAGACCGGGTGGCTGCCGGTGGCCTTCGCGCTCGACTGGAACCGCCCGCCACGCCAGCAGAACGCCACCAGCTTTTGGTACGCGCACACCAACCAATGGCGCTACGAGACGCTGACGGTGAATGACATTCTGTCACCCACCGCGCCGGCCGGCGACTGGTCGGGCAGCCCGATCGACTACAACGTTCGTGCCGAACGCATGGGTTGGCTGCCGAGTGCACCTCAACTCCGTAAGAATCCGCTGGACGTAGCGAAAGACGCCGCCGCCAGCGGCCTGCCGCCAGGCGCATATGTGGCGAAGGGGCTGCGCGACGGCACACTTGAACTGTCGTGCCACGATCCGGATGATCCGGCCAATTGGCCGCGTAATCTGTTCGTCTGGCGTTCCAATCTTCTGGGCTCGTCGGGCAAGGGGCACGAGTACTTCCTGCGTCATCTGCTCGGGACCAAACACGGCGTGCTGGGCAAGGACCTCGGCGAGGAGGGCCGGGCCAAGCCGCAGGAGGTGCGCTGGCACGACGCCGCACCGGAGGGCAAGCTCGACCTGCTGGTGACGCTGGACTTCCGCATGTCCACCACCTGCGTTTATTCGGACATCGTGCTGCCGACGGCGACCTGGTACGAGAAGAACGACCTCAACACCTCCGACATGCACCCGTTCATCCACCCGCTCAGCGCCGCGGTGGACCCGGCCTGGGAAGCGCGGTCGGACTGGGCGATTTTCCGTGGCATCGCGCACGCATTTTCCGACCTGGCACCGGAGGTGTTGGGCATCGAGCAGGACCTCGTGTTCTCCCCCATTTTGCACGACACGGCCGGCGAGATGGCCCAGCCCTATGACGTACGCGACTGGAAACGCGGCGAGACCGACCCCATGCCGGGCCGCACCATGCCCAACGTGACGGTGGTGGAACGCGACTACCCGAACCTCTTTTCCCGGTTTACCTCTCTCGGTCCGCTGCTGGAAAAGCTTGGCAACGGTGGCAAGGGGATCAGCTGGAATACGCAGCATGAAGTGCAATTCCTGCGCGCCCTGAACGGCGCCGCTCCCTCCGGTCAGCCGAAACTGGAGTCCGACATCGATGCCATCGAGGCGATTCTGAGCCTGGCACCGGAGACCAACGGCGAGGTAGCGGTGAAGGCGTGGCAGGCGCTGTCGCGTATCACCGGCCGTGAACACGCGCATCTGGCGCTGCCGAAAGCGGACGAAAAAATCCGCTTCCGCGACATTCAGGCGCAGCCGCGGAAAATCATCTCCTCGCCGACTTGGTCGGGCATCGAGTCCGAACACGTCTGCTACAATGCCGGCTATACCAACGTGCACGAGTTGATCCCCTGGCGCACGCTGACCGGGCGGCAGCAACTCTATCAGGATCACCTGTGGATGCGCGCCTTCGGTGAGGCGCTGGCGACCTGGCGGCCGCCGATCGACACCAAGGCGCTTGCCCCCGTGCAGGGAAAGCACGGCAACGGGCAGGTTGAAATCGCGCTGAACTTCATCACGCCGCACCAGAAATGGGGCATCCACAGCACCTATTCCGACAACCTCCTGATGCTGACGCTCAATCGTGGCGGCCCGGTGATCTGGCTCAGCGAAGACGACGCCAGGCGCGCCGGCATCGCCGACAATGACTGGGTCGAAGCCTACAACACCAATGGCACACTGGTGGCGCGCGCGGTGGTATCGCAGCGCGTCAACCCAGGCATGGCGCTGATGTACCACGCCCAGGAGAAGACCGTGAACGCGCCGGGAAGCGAGATCACCCGCCAGCGCGGCGGCATTCATAACTCGGTGACGCGAACGGCGTTGAAGCCGACCCACATGATCGGCGGCTACGCGCAACAGTCGTACGGCTTCAATTACTACGGCACGGTCGGCTCCAACCGCGACGAGTTCATCATCATTCGCCGTATGGTGACGGTGGACTGGCTCGACGGCAGCGCGCCGGGCACGCAGGCGCCAGCTGATCAGGAGACGGTGCCATGAAGGTTCGCGCGCAGATTGCCATGGTGCTGAACCTCGACAAGTGCATCGGCTGCCACACCTGCTCAGTCACCTGCAAGAACGTGTGGACTAGCCGCGAGGGCGTCGAATACGCCTGGTTCAACAATGTCGAAACCAAGCCCGGTATCGGCTATCCGAAGGAGTGGGAGAACCAGGCGAAGTGGAAAGGCGGCTGGCTGCGCCGGCCCAATGGATCGCTGGAGCCCCGCATCGGCGCCAAATGGCGAGTCCTGAGCAAGATCTTCGCCAACCCAGATCTGCCCGAGATCGACGACTACTACGAGCCTTTCACCTTCGACTACGCTCACCTTCAGACCGCCGGCGAGAGTACCGCCGTGCCGACGGCACGGCCACGCTCGTTGGTGTCAGGTGAACGGATGGAGAAGATCAGCTGGGGGCCGAACTGGGAAGAAATTCTCGGCGGCGAATTCAGCAAGCGTTCGCGGGACGCGAACTTCGAGGGCGTGCAGAAGGAAATTTATGGCGCGTTCGAGAACAGCTTCATGATGTACCTGCCGCGGCTGTGCGAGCACTGCCTCAATCCGGCCTGCGCGGCTGCCTGCCCGTCCGGGGCGATCTACAAGCGCGAAGAGGACGGCATCGTTCTGATCGACCAGGACAAGTGCCGGGGCTGGCGGATGTGCGTGTCGGGCTGCCCGTACAAGAAGGTCTATTACAACTGGTCGACCGGCAAGTCGGAGAAGTGCATTTTCTGCTACCCGCGCATCGAAGCGGGCCAGCCGACCGTATGCAGCGAGACCTGCGTCGGCCGTATTCGCTACCTCGGCGTGGTGCTCTATGACGCTGACCGCATCGCGGAAGCGGCGGGAGTGCCGGACGAAGGCGACCTGTACGAGGCGCAACTGAAGGTCTTTCTCGATCCCTTCGATCCGCAGGTGCAGGCACAGGCACGCGCGGATGGCATCGACGAGGCGTGGCTGGAGGCAGCGCGGCACTCGCCGGTGTGGAAGATGGCGATGGACTGGAAGATCGCATTTCCGCTGCATCCGGAGTACCGCACCCTGCCGATGGTGTGGTACGTGCCGCCGCTTTCCCCCATCAACACCGCCGCGGCGAAGGGCGACCTGGGCGTGGTGGGCGACATGCCCGATGTGCGCAGCCTGCGCATTCCAGTTGAATACCTCGCCAACTTGCTGACCGCTGGCCGCACGCAGCCGATCGTGATGGCACTGGAACGCATGCTGGGCATGCGCGCCTACATGCGCGGCAAGACCGTGGACGGCGTGGTACGCGACGACGTGGCCGAACGCGTCGGCTTGTCCGGCGCCGAGATCGAGGCCATGTACAAACTGATGGCGATCGCCAACTACGAGGACCGCTTCGTCATTCCGACGGCGCATCGCGAAACCGGCGAGGATGTCTACCGGTTGAAGGGCTCGTGCGGCTTCTCGTTCGGCGAGGGCTGTTCAGGGCGTACCGGCTTCAGCGTGTTCGGCGCCAACAAGAAGCCGATGGAGGTGGTGTGATGGCGTTGACCTATCGCGCCCTGGCGGTGCTGCTGAATTACCCGACGACGGAGCTGCAACTGGCGGTTCCTGAAATTGCCGCGATGCTGCACGCGGAAGCGATGGTGCCGCCCCCTGCCCTCGCCGCGTTGCGCCCGCTGCTGGACCGGCTGGCGGGGGAAGACATCTACGAAGCGCAGGAGCGCTACCACATGCTGTTCGACCGCAGCCGAACGCTTTCGTTGCATCTGTTCGAGCACATTCACGGCGAGAGCCACGACCGCGGCCAGGCGATGGCCGATTTGCTGCACCTTTACGAAGAGAACGACCTGACACCAAGGTCGGATGAGTTGCCCGACTTTCTGCCACTGTTCCTGGAGTTTCTTTCGCTGCGACCGGCAGAGGAAGCACGGGCGCTACTGCGTGAACCCGCCGGTATCCTGGCCACCATCGCCGCCCGGCTGGATGCGCGTGACGCCCCCTATGCTGCTGCCTTCCATGCGCTGTTGGCACTGACGAGCGAAGCGCCGGCGGCGGCCGAGCCTGGCGTGGCGGAAGATCCGAACGACCTGTCCGCGCTCGATGCGGCTTGGGATGAAGCCGCCGTGCACTTCGGCCCCGGCGAGCCCGGCGACGGTTGCAGCACCGCGCGGCTGAACCTTCGGCTACGCGCCAGCCAGCGCGACGCCCGCCTCCAGGAGACCGTGCCATGAGCGTCTGGCTGAACACCGCCATCTACGGTTGGTACCCTTATGTGTGCGCCACCGTGTTCCTGCTGGGCAGCCTGATCCGCTTCGACACGTCGCAGTACACGTGGCGGAGCGGATCGAGCCAGTTGCTGCGGCGACGCCAGATGATGATCGGCTCCAACCTGTTCCATGTCGGCATCCTGGTGATCTTGGCTGGTCATGTCGTCGGCTTGCTGACCCCGATCGCGGTATTCGACGCGCTTGGCATCAGCCATACCTTCAAGCAGATATTGGCGATGAGCGTCGGCGGCGTCGCCGGGCTGATGTGCTTGGTCGGAGCGGTGATGCTGGCGCACCGGCGACTCACCGATCCGCGCATTCGCGCCAACAGCACGTTCGGCGACATCGCCATCATCCTGCTGCTGACGGTGCAGGTGAGTCTCGGGCTGGCGACCATTCCGATTTCCGCCGGTCACCTGGACGGGCTCGAGATGGTGAAATTCATGACCTGGGCACAGGGAATCGTCACGTTGCAACCGCAGGCAGCGGCGGTGATCGCCGACGTGTACTGGATTTTCAAGGTGCATCTGTTCCTCGGCATGACCCTCTTCCTGGTATTTCCCTTCACCCGGCTGGTGCATGTGTGGAGCGCGCCGGTCTGGTATCTGGGGAGGCAGGGCTATCAGATCGTGCGCACGCGGCGCCCGACACCGGCGGAGTGAACGCCATGCTGGACATCAGCGTGAACGGCGTGGCGATTTCGGCGGCGGCGGTCGCGCAGGAAGCGCAGCACCATCGCGCGCCCGACGCCGAGGCGGCGCAGACGGAGGCGGCACGGGCGCTGGCGGTGCGCGAGCTGCTGCTGCAACGCGCCGGCGCGCTTGGCCTCGTTGCCTCGCCGCACAGCGAAGGCGGCGTGCGTGAAAGCGAAGAAGAAGCGTTGATCCGCGCCGTGCTCGAAGCCGATGTAAAGGCACCGGTGGCCACCAAGGCCGAATGCCGGCGTTATTACGAAACGCACCGCCAGCGCTTTCGCAGTCCCGACCTGTTCGAACCAGCGCACATCCTGTTCAGCGCGCCGCGCGCGGACGCGGACGCCTATGCCGCCGCGCTGGCGCGGGCCGAGGCGGCGATCGCGGCGGTGCAGGCCGATCCGGGCTGCTTCGAGACGTTGGCGCGAACGCAGTCGGACTGCTCGTCGCGCGAGCAGGGCGGGCGACTAGGCCAAGTGACGCGCGGTGAGACGACCCCGGAGTTCGAGACGTTCCTGCTCGCCCTGGAACCCGGCCAACTCTGCTCGGTGCCGGTACAGACACGCTACGGCGTGCACGTGCTGCGGCTGGACCGTCGCGCGGACGGGCAGGAATTGCCGTTCGAAGTGGCAAACAGCCGCATCGCCAGCTTTTTGCAGGAGGCGTCCTGGCGGCGGGCGGTGGCGCAGTATATCGCGCTGCTCGCCGGGCAGGCCCGCATCGAGGGCGTGGCACTGCGCGCCTCGGCGAGCCCCTTGGTGCAGTAGGCCGTGGCTGTCGATCCAGCATCCGCACCCGAGGACCCGCTGGATTGGCTGGCCAGCGTGCATGCCGGGATGCGTGGCGTGTGCACGTTGTTGGAGCGCCTGACCAGCGGGGCCGCGGTGGACGCGGCGGAGCGGCAGGCCGCGGTGGCGTTCGTGCGTGACGTGCTGCCAATGCATCTGCGCGACGAGGAGGAGGACCTCTTCCCGCTGCTGCGCCGCCGCTGCACCAGCGAGGACGAAATCGAACGCGTTCTGGGCATGCTCGGCGCCGAGCACGACCAGGAGGCGGAGCGCATCGCCCGGGTCGCCGATATACTCGGCCACGAGACGCTGACGGCGAGCTGCCAGCGGGTGCTAATCGCCTTCGCGCGCGAGCAGCACCAGCACGTGGCGATTGAGGACGGTGTGATTCTGCCGATCGCGCGGATGCGCCTGAGCCACCGCGATCTCGCCGCACTGCGCGCCCGCATGGTGGCGCGGCGGGCGGCGTTTCCTATTGCCGGGTTTCGGGCTTGATCGGCCTGGGTCGGCCGTCCTCGCCGATAGCCACGAAAGTGAACTCGGCCTGGGTCACCTTGATGCGGTCCTCGCGGCCATGGCGGAGCACCCAGACTTCCACGCCCAGCGTCATGGAGGTGCGGCCGATCCGGATCACGTCGGTATAGATACAGACGGCGTCGCCGACCTTGACGGGCTGCATGAACACCATGTTGGAGACCGCGATCGTCACCGTGCGTCCGCCGGCCAGGTGCGAGGCCGTCATGCCGGCAGCGGCATCCATCGAGGCCATGATCCAGCCACCGAATATGTCGCCGGATGGGTTGGTATCGGCCGGCATCGCCAGATGGCGTGCCGCCAGTTCCCCCCGCGGCGCAATGGCGGAAGGTGCCGAATGGCCTTCCGGCGATGCGCTTGCCACATCCATGGTCGGAGCCTCCTGTTTGAACGGACACTCCTCCCACGGGATATGTTGCGGTGCAACATGCCGAATTCAAGGTTTCGCCGCGGCTTCACAAACGCGCCAGGCGGCCCGGCGCGCGACCCGCTAGTCGATGCGTGTGCTTTCCGCCCAGTCGAAATAGAGCTGCCGCGCCTTGGCAGCGATCGGGCCGGCGTTCAGGTCGCGCGTCTCGTAGCGGCTGCACGGCACCACCTTGCCGTAATTGCCGGTGGAGAAGATTTCGTCGGCCTCAAGCAGATCGGCGGGCGTCAGCGTCGCCTCGGTCGCCTCGATGCCGGCCTCATTGAGCAGCGCCAGCACGCGGCGGCGGGTGATGCCGGCGAGATAGGTGCCATTGGCGAGCGGGGTGCGCACCCGGCCAGCCCTGGCGATCATGACGTTGGCGAAGGCGAATTCCGCCACGTTGCCCCAGGGATCGAGCATCAGCGCTTCATCGAAGCCGCGCGACCTGGCCTCGCGGGTGGCGCGGTCGGAGTTGGGATAGAGGCAGGCGGCCTTGGCGTCGGTCGGCGCGGTCTCAGGCGCCGGGCGGCGCAGCGGCGACAGCGTGGCGGAGAATCCCTGCGGACCCGGCAACGGCGCCTCGAACAGGTGCAGCACGAACTGGGTCCGCGCGGTTTGGACATGGTGACCGCCGCCGGCGCCATAGAACACCGGCTTGATATACAGCTCTGCCTGAGGACCGAAACGACGTACGCCTTGCTCGGCCAGGCGTTGGATTTCCTCGGCTGTGATGGACGGGACGAGACCGAGCACGCGGGGCGAGGCAACGGCACGCCGGCAGTGCAGGTCCAGATCGGGGGCGCAGTGGTGGAATGCGCGGGCGCCATCGAAAGTAACCGAGGCGAGCCAGAATGCGTGGTCCGCCGGCCCGATCAGCCGCGGCGCCTCGTCGGTCCACCGCCCGTCCAGCCAGAAAGTCTCAGCCATGGGAAAACTCCATCCGTCCCTGGTGGTGAGGGTTGGCCCGCGCAACGGACGAGGTCAAGACCTGGGACGCAGCACGCCATGCGTCACGCCCTGCTACCACCGTCGATACGGTGCAATTCACCGGCACGGACACTGGCGATGGCGTTGTCGAGCACCCGGATGATCGCCTCGTCGCCCATGCTGTGCGACAACATGCCCAACGCGCCACCCAGCAAGGCGGAGGCAATGGCGAGCGCGCTGATATTCTGTCCGGTCATGTATTCGATCGCCTTGTCCACCACCGCCCCGGCATGGCTGAGATCGGCCGGCGGGCCGCTGCCCTCCTGGTCGTCCTCGTCCGGGTTGGCGGGATCGTGGCAGGCGTTCTGGTGCGGCGGCGACTCTCCGCGCGATGACATGCGGGCTCTCCTGGTTTTGGTGTCATATGGTCCCAGGTACGTCGCAAGGGAAGCTGCCCGCGCATGCGACCGGTCGCGGGGCGCCGGGATGGGGCGCGGCGAATGAGAGGGGGCCACCGGGTATGGTCGATGCCGGCGCGGCGGACGAGACCTGAGCATGCGGGACCGCCGCTGGCTGGTGCTCGCATTGCTCGCGCTGGTGCGCATCGTCATGGGCATCCAGTTCCAGTCGATCGGCGCGGTCGGCCCCGCCCTGGTGAGCGGGCTCGGGCTCGACTACGCCGCGCTCGGTACGCTCGCCGGCGCCTATCTGGTCCCAGGAGCAGCGATGGCGCTGCCGGCGGGCTGGCTGACCGCGCGGCTCGGCGACCGGCCGACGGTGTTGGGCGGACTGGCGCTGATGGCCGCCGGCGGGGTGGCGACTGCGCTGGCGCCCGGGTTCGCCGTCGCGCTGGCCGGGCGGCTCGCTGCCGGTATCGGCGGCGTGCTGCTCAACATCGCACTGTCGCGCATGGTGATGGACCGGTTCACCGGGCCTGCGCTGGGCTTGGCCCTGGGGTTGCTGCTGTCGGCCTGGCCGCTCGGGCTCGGTATCGGACTGGCGGTGCTGCCGGCGCTGGCCGAGGTAACCGACTGGCGCGACGCCCTGCTGACCGCTGCCGGCTTGTGCGCGCTCGCGCTGCCAGTCAGCGCGGTGGCCACTTCCACCACCGGCGGACCAGCCCGGCAGACCAGGGGGGTGTGGCTGTACCGGCATGAATGGCTGCCCGTGATGCTTGCCGGCGCGGTGTGGGGGTTGGTGAATGCCGGCTTGAACGTACTGCTCGGCTTCGCGACGGCCTGGCTGGTGGCGCGCGGCGAGAGCCCCACCGCGGCGGGTGCGGCATTAAGCCTGCTCGGTTTCGCCAGCATGGTGACGCTGCCCTGCGGCGGCTGGCTGGGCGAACGGTCCGGCCGGCCGATGCTGACCGTGGCGGCTGGCCTGGCGGTAATCTCCGTGCTGCTGATGGCGTTGCCGCAGGCCCACCATTCGATGCTGCTGCTGGGGCTGCTCGGCTTGGCCTTCGGCGCGCCCTGCGCACTGATCGTCGGCATGCCCGCCCGGGTGCTGGTGCCGCAAAGCCGGGCGCTGGGCATGGGAGTGTTCTATACGGTGTTCTACGTCGTGGTGTCGTTGAGCCAACCACTGGCCGGCTGGGCACGCGATGCCACCGGCGATGCGGCGGCTCCGCTGACCATGGCGAACCTGTTCAACTTGCTTGGACTGGCCGGCGTCGCGGCCTTCGTGCTGGCGGCCCGTCGGGCCCGCGCCGCGGCACTGGCCCGGATCGATCCTTAGCCGGCGTCCCGCGCCGCCAGCGGCATGCGCGCCTCCACCAGGTCCTCCTCGCCCGGGGTACGGTGGACGGAGAAGCCCAACCGGCGGACGAAGCCCAGCATCGGATGGTTGTCGGCCAGCACCTGACCGGTGATTTCGGTCATGCCCTGGCTGCGGCCCCAGGCGATCAGCCTTTCCATCAGGTGGCGGGCGAGGCCGCAGCCGGTCATGTCGCGCTGCACCACCACGGCGAACTCGCCACCGCCCCCGTTCGGGTCGCGCACCAGGCGTGCCACGCCCACCGTCGCGCCGGCCGGCTCGAGCACCGCGATAAAAGCCATCTCGCGCTCGTAGTCGATCTGGGTCAGCCGGGCCATCTGCTCGGGCGACAGTTCGCGCAGCGCCGAGAAGAAGCGGTAGCGTACGTCCTCGGGAGTAAGCCGGCCAAAGAATTCGCCATGCGCCACGGCGTCCTCGGGCCGGATCGGCCGGATGGTGAATTTCCGTCCCTTTGCCTCGTAACTGCCGATGAGGTCCGCCGGGTAGGGTGACAGGGCCAACCGGCCCGGCGCCTCGCCCTCACCGCGCAGGCGGATCCAGGCATCGGCCACCAGCACCCCATCGGCATCGGCGAACAATGGGTTGATACCGAGCTCGGCAATTTCGGAAAAATCCACCACGAGTTGGCTGATCCGCACCAGCGTGTCGGCGACCGCTTCCTCGTTGGCGGCTGGCTGGTCGGGCAAGGGGCCGAGCGTGGCGGCAACGCGCGTACGTGCGACCAGCGCGTGCGCCAAAGGCAGGTTGAGCGGCGGCAGATCCACCGCGACGTCGCGCAAGAATGCCGCCGCAGTGCCGCCCTGGCCGAAGGCGATGATGGGACCGAACACCGGGTCTTCGTCGACGCGAACCAGCAGTTCGCGGGCGCGGCCGACCTGGCGCTGTACAACGAAGCCAGGATTGCTGTCCCCTGGCCGGATGCTGCGCCGTTGCTCCAACATGGCGGCGGCGGCGCGCACCTGGCCGGCGTCACGCAGGTCGAGCACCAGTCCGTTCCGGGTCTCGGCGGCGGGGCGATCGGTGCGGCGGCACTTGAGCACCACCGGAAAGCCGAGCTGGGTGGCGGCATCGGCGGCGCCCTCGACACCCATGGCAGGGCGGCTGGGCACCACCGGCACGCCATAGGCCGCCAGCACCCCCATGGCTTCGTCCTCGGTAAGCAAGAGCCGGCCGGCGGCGCGGGCACAGGCGAAGGCGCGGCGCACCTCGGCCTGATCGGGGGCGATCTGCAGCACGTCGCGTGGCGGCAATTCGCGCGCGGCGGCGCGGTTGCGGCGGTCCTGCACGAGGTGAAGAAAACCGCGCACGGCCTGCTCGGGCGAGGCGAACGCCGGCACCCCGGCGGCTGCCAGCGCGCGGCGATGCGCCGCCCCGGTGATCTCGCCCATGGCGGCCACCAGCAGCGGCACCTTCACCGTGCCGGCCGCCGCGGCGATGGCGGCGATGGCGGCGCCGTCCGCCGGCCCGGTCGGAGCGTGTACCACCAGCACACCGCCGACCTCGCGGGCGCCGGCCAGCAGCGCAGCCGCCTCGGCCAGCTTCATGGGATCGTCGGCGCCGGCATAGACGATGTCCTCGGTCGGCGTGCCGAGCGCGAAGGCATCGGGCAAACGAAGGGTGATGGCCCGGCGCGTCTCCTCGGTCAGCGCCACCAGGCGTAATCCGTTACGCAGCGCCGCATCGGCGCCGAGCTGGGCCGGGCCGATCGCGTTGGTGACGATGGAGAGAGCCTCCCCGCGCGCCGGGCGGGCGCGGGTGATGGTTTCCGCCGCCGCCAGCAGGTCCGCCAGGCGCGGCACCGCGAGGATGCCGCAACGCCGCAACGCCGCGGCCAGGGTGGCATCGGCGGCGCCGGTGGGATCGAGCAGCAGGCCGCCGGCGCGGATGGCCACCACCGGGCGCAGCCGCGCGGCGGCACGGGCGGCCGAGAGGAAGAGGCGCCGGTCCTTGATGCGGCGGATGTCGAGCAGGATGGCGCCGGTGCCCGGGTCCCGCGCCAGCCAGTCCAGCACGATGGCGAAGCCGATATCGGCGTTGCCGCCGATACCGACGATGTGGCTGAACCCCACTCCGTTCGGCTCGGCCCAATCCAGCACGGCGCGGCACAGCGCGGCCGATTGAGATACCAGCGCGATTTTGCCCGGCCGCGGCGTCAGGTGGGCGCGCGAAGCGTTCAGCCCGATCGCGGGCACCGCCACGCCGAACGAGCCGGGGCCGAGCACCCGCACGCCGCTGCCACGTGCCGCTTCCGCCAGTCCCTCGGCCATGCCGACCGCCACGGCGGCAAACGTGCCACGCTGCGCCAGCGCGGCGAAAATGGATTCCACCGGACCGTCCTCGCACAGCACGGCAAGATCCGGCGCGACCGGCAGCGCGGCGATGTCCGGCCAGGCGAATACGCCGGCGACCGCGCCGAGGTCAGCGCCCACCGGCAGGACGGGCCCCTTGAAGCCGGCGGCCAGCATGTTCGCCATGACCTGGCCACCGATGGCGGTGCCGGCGCCGATCACGGCGACCGAAGCGGGGTGGAATAACGCGTCGGGCCGGAAACGACCCGAGCCGATGGGACGAAGCAAGGGCATGTTGCGTTGCAGCGTATACCGTTGACAAGACGATCGGAAGCCTGTTCCCCGCCCCCTCGAAGCGCCAATATGAGACCGGAGCGATGAGGAGCTGGGCAAGCTATGAGCGACGACCCACGCTGGGACCCGGAAATGCGCGCGGCCCGGCAGGCCATGGACGCAGCGGCGGCGAAATTTCCGCCGGTGGAAGTCGTCGAGCCGATGGACCCACAGCGGGCGGTAAACGACGCGCTGGCGATGGCCGCCACGCGCGGCGGCCCGGCGATGGCAACCACCAGGGAGTTCTGGCTCTACGCCAACGGGCGGCGCGTGTTTTGCCGGCTGCATCGCCCGTGCGCCAGCGGCGTTCTGCCGGTGCTCGTGTGGTTCCATGGCGGTGGCTGGGTGTGGCTGACGGTGGACACACATGATCGTCTGGTGCGCGAACTGGCGGCGGCCGGCGGGGTGGCGACGGTGTCGGTGGACTACACGCTGTCGCCGGAAGCGAAGTTTCCGCAGGCGTTGCTGGAATGCGCGGGCGTGGTGCGCGGACTCGCCGCAGCGGCGGCGGAATGGGGGCTCGATGCGTCGCGCATCGTGCTGGGGGGCGATTCGGCCGGCGGCAACCTCGCTTTCGCCACCGCACTGGCGCTGCGCGAGGATGGGGCCGGCGTTCCTGGGCTGGCCGGGCTGCTCGCCCTCTATCCGGTGATTGCCCCGGATTTCGAGTCGCCGAGTTACCGCGAATTCGCCACCGGCTATGGGCTGACCGCGGCGCGGATGCGGGCGTTCTGGAATCTCTATCTGCGCGATTCCGCCGATCGCGCCAACCCGCTGGCCGTGCCGGCACGCGCCGATTTGGCCGGCTTGCCGCCGACGTTCATTCAACTGGCGGAATTGGACGTGCTGCGCTCGGAGGGCGAGACCTTCGCGGCCCGCTTGCACGTAGCGGAGGTGGCGTGCGACCTGCGCGTCTATCCAGGCATGTTGCACGGCTTCATGCTGCTGACCGAGGCGGTGAGCGGCGCCCGTGCCGCGGTGGCGGAGGCCGGCGCTTGGCTGCGCCGGGTGAGCGGAACGGGATGAGTGGGCTGGGGTGAGCAACCGGTCGCAGGAGAGGTACGAACCATGAGGCTGACACGCCGCGCGTTGCTCGCCGGCAGCGCCACCCTGGCGGCGCCGGCGATCGCCCGCGCGCAATCAGAACCGATCCGCATCGGCGAGATCAATTCCTACACCGCCGTGCCCGCCTTCACCTTGCCTTACCGCCAGGGCTGGCAGCTTGCCGTGGAACAGGTGAACGCCGCCGGCGGGGTGCTCGGGCGCAAGCTGGAGGTGATCAGCCGCGACGATGCCGGCCGCCCACAAGACGCGGTGCGCATCGCCGGCGAACTGGTGGGCGAACAAAAGGTCGATCTTCTGGCCGGTGGTTTTCTCTCCAACGTCGGCCTCGCCATCTCTGATTTTGCCTTGCAGAACAAACGGCTCTACGTGGCCAGTGAGCCGCTGACCGATGCGCTGGTGTGGGAAAAAGGCCACCGCTACTGCTTCCGCCTGCGGCCATCCACCTACATGCAGGCCGCCATGCTGGTGGGCGACGCGGCGAAACTAAAGGCGAAACGCTGGGTGAGTGTGGCGCCAAACTATGAATATGGCACTTCGACAGTGAAATGGTTCAAGCAACTGCTGGCGCAGCAGCGGCCGGACGTGGCGTTCGTTGCCGAGCAGTTGCCTGCGCTGGGGCGGATCGACGCCGGCGCCACCGTCGCGGCCCTGGAGGCGGCCAAGCCGGAGGCGATCCTCAACGTCACCTTCGGACCGGACCTGACCAATTTCGTGCGCCAGGGCAACACGCGCGGCCTGTTCGAGGGACGCAGCGTGGTTTCCGTCCTGACCGGCGAGCCGGAATACCTCGACCCACTGGGCGACGAGACGCCGACGGGCTGGGTGGTGACCGGCTATCCGGTGGACAGCGTCACCGACCCCGACAACACGGCGTTCATCGCCGCCTACAAGGCCAAGTTCAACGAAACGCCGAAAATGGGCTCGGTGGTCGGATACGCGTTGATTTCATCAATTGTCGCTGGCCTTCTGAAGGCAGGCGGCGCCGCGACCGAAGCGCTGTGCGATGCGCTGCCGGGTGTATCGTTCAACACGCCGTTCGGGCGGGCGATGTGGCGGGGGATCGACCACCAGAGCACGCTCGGCACCTATGTCGGACGCACCGCGCTGAAGGGCGGTCACGGCACCATGGTGGACTGGCGCTACGTCAACGGTGCCGACGCGCTGCCGAGCGACGACGTCGTGCACAGGCTGCGCCCGGCGTGAGCGGACCATGCCGCACTCCCTCCCCTCGCGGGAGGGGATAGTACCGGACCATCGGCTTGGACGCCTTCCTCATCCAGTTGCTGACCGGCCTCGCTGGGGCGTCGTCGCTGTTCCTGGTGGCGGCGGGTCTGACCGTCATTTTCGGGGTTACCCGTGTGGTCAACTTCTCCCACGGCAGCCTGTTCATGCTGGGAGCCTATATCGCCTGGAGCGTGCTGACACGGCTGCCGCGCGAGCCGGGCTGGCACGTTGCCGGCGTGCTGATGGCGGCGCTGGCCACGGCCGGCATCGGCGCGCTGCTGGAAATCGGGCTACTGCGGCGCATCTACCGCGCACCCGAGTTGCTGCAATTGCTGGCCACCTTCGGGGTGGTGCTGATGGTCCAGGACCTCGCCCTGCTGATCTGGGGGCCGGATGATCTGCCGCTGCCGCGTCCGCCTTGGCTGCGTGGTTTCGTTCGCATCGCGGAGCAGCAGTTCCCGCTCTACGACCTGATTCTGATCGCCATTGCGCCGCTGGTGCTGGGCGCGCTGTGGCTGGGGTTCACCCGCACGCGCTGGGGCACGCTGGTGCGCGCCGCCACCCAGGATCGCGACATGCTGGCTGCCCTCGGCGTCGATCAGCGCCTGCTGTTCACGTCGGTGTTCGCCCTTGGGGCGGGACTGGCCGGGTTAGGCGGAGCCCTGGCGCTGCCGGACGGATCGGCCAACCTGCAGATGGATATGTCCGTCATCACCGACGCTTTCGTCGTCGTGGTGGTGGGGGGCATGGGCAGCCTGCCCGGGGCCTATCTCGCCGCGCTGCTGATCGCGCTGCTACAGGCTTTCGGTATCGTGCTGCTGCCGAAGGCAACGCTGGTGCTCATGTTCGTGGTGATGGCTGCGGTGCTGGCGGTGCGGCCGCACGGATTGCTCGGCCGGGCGCAGGTCCCGACGCGCGGCGAGGCACACGCCTATGCCCTCATCCGGCCGGCAACGCCGGTGCTGCGCGCGCTGGGGGCGGCCGTACTGGCGCTGGCGCTGGTCGCCCCCCTCCTGGTCGGTTCGTTCTGGCTCTCCGTGCTGACCGAGGCCCTGGTGGCCATGCTGTTCGCCGCCTCGTTGCACGCCATGATGGGGCCGGGCGGCATGATAAGCTTCGGTCATGCCGCCTGGTTCGGCATCGGCGCCTATGCCGCCGCGCTGGCCGCCAGGGGTCTGTCCGTGCCGATGCCGGTCGGGCTGTTGCTGGGACCGTTGTTGGCCGGGTTGGTGGCGTTGGCCTTCGGCTGGTTCGTGGTGCGCCTATCCGGTATCTATCTCGCCATGCTGACGCTGGCCTTCGCGCAGATCGTCTGGGCGGTAGTGTTCCAATCCGAAACCACTGGCGGCGACAACGGCGTGCTGGGCGTTTGGCCCGACGCCTGGGCACACGATCCCCGCATATTCTACTTGTTGGCCTTGGCACTGTGCGTGGGCGGCACGCTGGCATTGCGCCGGGTGCTGTTTTCCCCCTTCGGCTATGCGCTGCGGGCAGCCCGCGATGCCCCCGAGCGCGCCGGGGCGATCGGCCTGTTTCCGACACGGTTGCGCATGGCGGCGTTTTGCCTCGCCGGCACCGCGGCGGGGCTGGCCGGGGCGGTCGGCGCCTACTCGAAGGGTAGCGTGTTCCCCAGCACCATCTCCATCGGTCGTTCGGTGGACGCGCTGCTGATGGTGCTGCTCGGTGGGGTCCAGACAATGGCCGGGCCGGTCGTGGGGGCGCTGGCCTATACCGGGCTGTACGACGTGCTGATCCGTGCCACCGATCTGTGGCGGCTGGTGCTGGGCGCGGCCATCGTCGCCCTGGTGCTGGCCTTCCCGCAAGGCATCGCGGGCGCGATGCAGCACGTCGCGGGGGACGACGTAACGTGACGGTGCTGGAAGCGATCGGTCTGCACAAGAGTTTCGGGGGAGTGCACGCGGTCTCCGACGTGTCGTTCTCGGTGGACCGCGGCGAGATGTTGGCGATGATCGGGCCGAACGGGGCAGGAAAATCGACCTGTTTCAATCTCGTCGGCGGGCAGTTGCGCCCCGATGCCGGCCGTGTGCGGTTGGCCGGGCGGGATATCACCGGCCAGCCGCCAGGGCTGCTGGCACGCCTCGGCGTGGCACGCACTTTCCAGATCGCCGCCGTCTTCGCCTCGATGACCGTGCGCGAGAACGTTCAGGTGGCGTTGGCTGCGCATCACCGCCGTAGTTGGCGGTTCTGGCGCGGCGCCGATGCCGGGTTTCGCCAATCGTCCCTGTCGTTGCTGGCAAAGGTGGACATGGACGAGCAGGCCGGACGCGCCGCCGGCGTACTCGCCTATGGTGACCTCAAGCGTCTGGAACTGGCGGTGGCGCTGGCCAGCAACCCACGGCTGCTGCTGATGGACGAACCAACCGCCGGCATGGCAGCAGAGGAACGCACGGCGCTGATGGCGCTGGTGCGCCGGCTGGCCCATGGCAGTGGTCTCGCCGTGTTGTTCACAGAGCACGACATGGACGTGGTGTTCGGGCTCGCCGACCGCATTCTTGTGCTTAATCGGGGCGAGCTGATCGCCGCCGGCGGCGCCGCCGCCATCCGCGCCGACGCCAGGGTGCGCGAAGTCTATCTGGGCTCAGGTGCCGCCGGCGGTGGGTACTGATGCTGGAAGTCGTCGATCTGCACAGTCGCTATGGCCGCGCCCACATTCTGCAGGGTGTTCGTTTCACTGCCGCGACCGGCGAGGTGCTGGTGCTGCTGGGCCGCAACGGCGTGGGTAAAAGCACTATCCTGAAGTCCATCATTGGCTTGGTGCGACCCTCCGCGGGGCGGGTGGTGTTCGATGGGGTGGACGTGGCGGGATGGGAGCCGCATCGGATCGCCCGTGCCGGACTGGGCTATGTGCCGGAGGACCGGCGCATCTTTTCCGACCTTACCGTGGCTGAAAATCTTCTTGTCGGTCGCCAGAAGGCGCGGTTCGGGTTGGCGCCCTGGACGGAGGCGCGGCTGTTCGCGCTATTCCCCAACCTTGCCGACCTGCGTGACCGCCGGGCCGGGCGGATGAGCGGCGGCGAGCAGCAGATGCTGACCATCGCGCGCACGCTGATGGGCAATCCGCGCTGCATCCTGCTCGACGAGCCGAGCGAGGGCCTGGCGCCGGTGATCGCCGAACAAATGGCGCAGGCGATCCTCGCGCTCAAGGCGGAGGGGGTGACGGTGGTGCTGGCCGAGCAGAATCTTCATTTTGCGTCCCAGGTGGCCGACCGCGCGGCGGTGATCGAGACCGGCCGGACGATCTGGTCCGGGCCGATGACGGCACTGCGCGAGGATGCGGCGCTGCGGGCGGCGCATCTGCATCTGTGAAGGGGCAAGAGGGCCATTCCGGTGAGGGGCGCCAACCTTGGCCTGGGCGGCCAGCCAGCGTATGGTGAACCGCTTCCAAGGTGCCGTAACGGTCGTGGACGCGCACCAGCCACGAAGCGCCCGGCCAACAACTATTGATCTGAATCAAAACTGGCGTTCTGTGGCATCGCTCCGGGGGTGCTCCAGGCGCAAGTGAGGAACAAAGCAATGAAAGATGTCGCCGACATGGCTGCGATCGCTCAGGCGGTCGAGCATTACCGGCAAGCCATGCTCTCCGCCGACAAGGCGCGGCTTGAGGCGCTGTGCATGGACGAGGTCTTCTTCGGCCACACGTCCGGTCTGGTGCAGACGAAGGCGGAATTCATCACTTCCGTGACCGACGGCAAGACCGTCTGGAAGTCGCTCGCCTTCGAGAAACCGACCACCCGTCTCGTCGGCGACAACGCCATCTCGCACTTCATTTTCGTCGGCGAGAACGAGAGCGCGGGCAAGACCAGCGCGTTGCGGTTCGATGTGGTGCTGGTCTGGCACAAGCAGGGCGGGCAATGGCGGATGCTGGTGCGCCAGGGTTACAATAAGGTCTGACCGACCGACCTCCCGGCCGCCGAGCTCAGCGGCCGGGACCGGTGTGGCCCGTACCGGCATCAAGTCCATCCACGACGTCGCCGTGCCGCGGCACCAGCGCGGCGGCCTGTCGCCGACCCGATGCCGGTTGTCGCCTTGCCAGATAATGCGGCCCCCGATATAATCTCGGAGGTCCATGCGAAGGGCCGGCCGCCAATGGGAGGGCCAGATCGTGCCAATAGTCCCCACAAGGGAGATCCTCCGGGACGCTTTCTCCAGGCGTTACGGGGTGGCGGCTTTCAATATCGTCAATGATGTAACTCTTGAGGCCGTCGTCGCCGCCGCGGTCGAATTGCGCGCGCCGCTGATCGTGCAGACCTCGGTGAAGACGGTCAAAGCCGCCGGCGCGGACACGCTCTACGCATTGTTCCGCGTGGCAGCCGAGCATGCCGACGTGCCGATGGCCCTTCACCTCGATCACTGCCCCGACCGCGCCGTGCTTTCCGACTGCTTAAAGCGCGGCTGGAACTCGGTTCTGTTCGATGGTTCGCAGTTGCCGAGCGTCGAGGAGTGCAAACGCCAGACCATCGAGGTCGTTGCCGAGGCACGCCCCTACGGAGCTGACGTCGAAGGTGAGATCGAAGGTATTAAAGGTGTCGAGGACGGCGTCGGTTCCGACGACGACGCCGATATCTACTCGTTGGACACCGCGGTCGATTTCGTCCGATCCACGGGCGTGGATATCTTTGCGCCAGCGATCGGCAACGCCCACGGCGTCTACAAGAGTGAGCCTGTGCTGGATGTGCAGCGAGTTTCCGACATCGTCGCCCAAATCCCGCTGCCGATCTGTCTGCACGGCGGTACCGGGCTGAGTGCCGCTCAGTTCGACGACCTGATCGCCCGCGGCTGCGCCAAGGTCAATATTTCTACCGCCCTGAAGATCGCCTTCATGCAGGCGAACAAGGACTTCTTTGCGGAGAAGCCCAACAATACCGATCCGCCGACGCTGCTGAAGTTCGTTCGCGGGCGGGTCAAGCAGATGGCTGTGGACCATATCCGTATGTTCCACAGCGACGGGAAGGCAGCGTGAGCGCGCTGATTTTCGACTGCGACGGCGTTCTCTGCGATACTGAGAGAGAGGGCCATCTTCCTGCCTTCAACCAGACTTTCCACGAGTTCGGTCTGCCTGTGCAATGGTCGGAGGCGGAGTACGGTGAACGGCTCCGCATCGGCGGCGGAAAGGAACGGATGGCAAGCCTGCTGACGGAGGAATTCGTCGCCGCCGCGGGGCTGCCGCGCGAGCGGGACGCACAATTGGCTGAAGTCGCGCGCTGGCACAAGCGCAAGACGGAAATCTACACGGCTATGGTGACAGCAGGCCGCTTGCCGCCGCGTCCAGGCATCACCCGGCTGATCGGCGAGGCGCTTGACGCCGGCTGGACCCTCGCCGTGGCCTCGACCTCGGCGCAGGCGTCGGTGGCGGCGATCCTGAATTGCGCCGCGGGACCGCAGAATGCTGCGCGCTTCGCCGCCGTGCTGGCCGGTGATATTGTTCCCAAGAAGAAACCCGCGCCGGATATCTACAATCTCGCGATCGACCGGTTGGGAGTGAATCGGGCCGATGCGCTGGTGATAGAGGACTCGCGCAATGGCCTGGAGGCCGCCACGGCGGCCGGCCTGCGTTGCGTGGTCACCATCAGCAGCTACACAAGCCAGGAGAATTTCGATGAAGCCGCGCTGGTCCTCAGCGATTTCGGTGAGCCCGGCGGCATGATCGAGGTGCTGGCCAACCGGAGCCGCGCGCGGCCGGCGGGCTGGATTCGCCTGGAGGATCTGGCTGCATGCCTGGAGAACCGGCCAACCGTGAATCCCTGAGGCCGACCAACAACATTACTGAGGAAGCGAATGCCGACATCCATGTCCATGGTTGAAACCGTCGTCCGCTCGATGGCACGCACGGCGGCGGACAGCGAGGAGTATTTCTGCCAACTCGATTCGGTCGTCGGTGACGGGGATTTCGGTTTCTCCCTGGCACGCGGGTTTGAAAAGGTGATGGAGGAGTTCAATTCCATCGACCGGAAAGATCCTGGCACCTTCCTCAAGAAAGTCGGCCTCATCATCACGAGCCGCTGTGGCGGGACCTCCGGGCCACTTTGGGGCACCGGCTTTCTGCGCGCCGGCATGGCAGTCGGCAACCGGATCGACCTGACTGCCACGGACGCGGTGGCAATGCTGCGGGCCGCCTTCGAGGGCATCCAGAAGCGGGGTGGTGCCGAGCTAGGCGACAAGACCCTCCTCGACGCGCTCGCGCCGCTGATCGCCCGCTTCGAAGAAGGGTTGGCGGCGTCCGCCGAGCCCCATTCGGCCTTCGCAGCCGCGGTCGAGGCTGCCGAGACCGCCGCCCGCCAGACGACCGAACTCGTAGCTCGTCGCGGACGAGCCTCCTACACCGGCGAACGTAGTCGGGGTTCGCCCGATGCGGGAGCCATGGCGGTCGCACTGATGGCCAGGAACGTCAGCGCGGCTTGCCTGCCCGAACGGGCAAGTTGAACCCAGGGAGGAAGTGTCATGAAGAAATTCGTCAACGATCCAAAACAATTCGTGCCCGATATGTTGAAGGGCCTGGCACGGGCCAATCCGGGCACGATCAAGTATGTGCCCGAATATAACCTGATCATGCGCGCCGATGCGCCGAACGATAACAAGGTGTCGATCGTTCAGGGTTCCGGCTCCGGCCACGAACCGGCTCATGTGATGGCGGTCGGCCGCGGCATGTTGGACGCGGCCTGTCCCGGCGACGTTTTTTCCGCACCTCCGGTCGATTACATAACGGAGACGACAAAGTTGCTGCGTTCTGCGAAGGGCGTACTCTACCTCGTCAACAACTACACGGGCGATCGTCTCGCCTTCGAGATGGCGGCCGAGTTGTCGGATGCCGAAGGCATCCACGTCGAAACCCTCATCATCGATGACGACGTGTCGGTGTCGAATTCCACCTATACGGTCGGCCGCCGCGGCGTGGCCGGCAACTTCTTCGTCATCAAGGCCGTCGGCGCGGCCAGCGAAAAGGGCGCCGACATCGATCAGCTCCTGAACATTGGCAAGAAGGTTAATGGCGTGACCCGCTCGATGGGTATCGCGCTCAGCTCATGCACGCCGCCGGCCAAGGGCGTCCCGCTGTTCGCCATCGCCGAGGACGAGATGGAAGTCGGCATCGGCATCCATGGCGAGCCTGGTCGTCGTCGGACCAAGCTCGGCAGTGCGGATGAGATCGTCACGCTTCTCCTGGACGCCATCGTCACCGATCTGCCCTACAAGGAAGGCGATCGCGTCGCCCTGATGGCCAATGGCCTGGGGGGTACCCCGATTAGCGAGCTCTATCTGCTGTATGGGCTTGCTCACGCCCAGTTGGAGAAGCGGGGCATCCGGATCGGACGGTCTTATGTCGGCGAGTACTGCACCTCGCTGGAAATGGCCGGGGCATCCCTCACCCTGGTCCGCCTCGACGACGAGATTGAGGCCCTGCTCGCCGCGGATGCCGAAACACCAATCCGGGTCTTCTAGAGCGTGATCGCTTGAGACGGCATCGTCAGAGAGCGTAAATCACGCCATCAAACAAAGGCTTAGAGCCTGATCGCGGCGCCTATCGGAAGCAATCAGGCTCTATTGCCTTGCCTTGCGTATTTCCGCCAGCGAGTGCAGCGCCGTCCCATCAGGGGCGAAATTCGTAGGATCGAGCCAAGCCAGGATGGCATCGCGGCAGTGCGGCCATTCGTCGCCGACGATGCTGAACCACTCGGTGTCGCGCAGTCGCCCCTTCACCACCATGTGAGCCCGCAGGCGGCCTTCGTAGATGAAGCCGAGACGCTCGGCGGCGTGGCGCGACTGTTCGTTCAGCGCACTGCATTTCCACGCCAGGCGGCGGTAGCCGAGGTCGTCGGCGGCCAGGCGCAGCAACAGGAACATCGCCTCGGTGGCGGCGCGGGTGCGCTGCATGACCGGCGCGAACCAGATGTTGCCCAACTCGACGGCAGCGTTTCTGGGCTGGATGTCGCGCAGCGCCAGCCAACCCGATGCCATGCCGGTGGCGATCGGGCGCACCGCCCAGACCATCGGGTCATGCGTGCTGGCAAGGTCGGCGACCAGCCGGCCCATCGCCTCCTGTCCGGCGAACGGGCCATAGGGCACGTAGGCCCATGAACGGTCCGCCCCCTGCGCCGCCCGCCAGAGGTCGGCAACGTGGCGCGGGTGCAGCGGCTCCAGCACCGCATAACGCCCGTCGATCCGCGTACGTGCCGGCAGCGGACGCGGCATGGTATCGACCTCGGGGCCGAGCGGAGGCGTGTTCATGTGACGTTCACCGACGGTCGGACCTTCAGCTTGCGCAAGGCGCGGTCGATCCACTGGGCGGTGAGTTTCTCCTGCAAGCTGTTCTGACGTAGGCGTTCGTTCAGCGCCGGGAAATCCACGCAGTCGAGTTGCTGGTCCTGGTTGAAGCAGGAGAAAACGACCGTGCGTTGGCCGGTTAGCGGATCGACCTGCGGTTGCAGGCACTGGGCGCAGACCTCCTTCATCATGCACTGCATCGGTGAGTTGATGCTGCCAATGGCGGTGTGACCCAGCTTGAGATAGGGCGCCAGCACGCCGTGGCGGGCCACACCGACAGCCTGCATCATGCGGTCGGAGCCGATGACGATCAGGTGCTCGGCCTCATTCAGCCCGATGGGCTGGCCGCCCAGTCGGCCGGCACCGTAGGCTGCCATGGCCTGCACGATGTTGCCGACGAAGCCGCGGTCCTGCGGACGGGTCGGCGCGAAGCCGGGCGCCTCATCGCAGCACCAGACGATGACATCTGCGGCGCGCTCGATTTCTTCCACCTTGTAGCGGTCGCGCACGGCCTTGTAGCCAGCGAAGTAGATGACTTTCGATCCGGCCGCACGAAGGGCGGCGCCGATCGAGAACAGTACGGCGTTGCCGAGCCCACCGCCGACCAGGGCGACGGTGGTATTGGCGTGAATTACGGTCGGCGAGCCAGTCGGCCCCATCAGCACGACGCGCTCGCCAACCCGCAGGTGGGCACAAAGATCGGAACTGCCGCCCATCTCGAGAGCGATGATGGAGAGCAGGCCCAGAGCCTTGTCGGTCCAGGCGCCGGTCATCGCCAGTCCCTCCATCGAGAGCAGGGTAGTACCGAGACCGGGCTCCACGAGACGCAGGGCATTCATTTCGTAGTTTTGCAGTCGGTAGAACTGGCCGGGGCGGAAGGCACGTGCGGCGGCAGGGGCGCGTAGCACCACTTCGACGATGGTGGGGGTCAGCCGGGTCACCGAGTGCACGGTTGCGGTGAGCGCGTCGCGGCAGCGCGCGATCAGCTCCTGGCCGGAGACCAGGGACGGCGGAAGCTGAGACAGAACGCGGGTGACGAGAGGGAAACCACGCTTGGCGCTACCCATCGCCTTGACAACGTTGCCGAAAAAGCTCGGGTGCAGGTCGCCGAAGAAGCTGATGAAACGGCCCTCGGCGGTGCGGTGCATCAGCATGTGGTTGTCGTCCGGTTTAGCCATCGAGCGCGCCGGCGTCACCTTCTCGCCGGTCTCGTCGACCGCCTGAAAATAGGTGCCGTCGCGCGGGATGCGGCCTTCCTTCATGGCGTCCGACTCGCGCGCAAGCACCGTGTTGGGGTGCGTGCCGGCGGCCACCAGCACGGCGCGGGCAGGCAGCACCACCTCGCTGCCATCGGCGCGGCCACAGCGCAGCCCGGCGGCGTGGCCGAAATGATCGACCTCGACGGCGAGCGGGGCAAGCCCTTCGGCGAAGCGCACCCCCTCTTCCATCGCCTTTTGTATCTCTTCGTGGTTCAGGGTGTAGGAGGGGCTGTCAGTCATCCTGCGGCGATAGGCGATAGTGGCACCACCCCAGGTGCCCAGCAGCCCGGCGAGGCGGGGCAAGCGACCCTCGGCGGCGGCGGCGGCACGCTCGGCTCCGATAGCTTCGGCGTGGGCGAGGAACGTGTCGGCAATCTGCACCTCCTCCTCGGTCCACGCGGCGCGCACCTCCGCCTCCCCGCGCTCGGTGACGAGAGTGCGGTGGCGAAGCGCGAATTTTTCCACCTGACGGACGTAATAGGCCAGGCTTTCGGTGGCGGTGTCGATGGCGGTCAGGCCGCCGCCGATCACCACCACGGGCAGGCGAAGCTGGAGGTTGGCGACGGAAGATTTTTTTGCCGCCCCGGTGAGTTGCAGCGCCATCAGGAAATCGCTGGCCTGGCGCACGCCACGGGCCAACCCGTTTGGCATGTCGATGATGGTGGGGCGACCGGCGCCCATGCACAGCGCCACATGGTCGAAGCCCATCCCCCAGGCGTCGTCAACCGAGAGAGTGGCGCCCCCCCCGAAGCGCACGCCGCCGAATGCGGCGAACTCGCGCCGTCGCTCCAGCAGGATGCGGATGAGTTTCAGGAAGTTCTTGTTCCACCGTACCGTGATGCCGTACTCGGCCACGCCGCCAAACCCAGCCATGACACGGTCGTCAAGGCTCTCGTACAAAGTCTCGACGTCGCGCACCGGCACGCACGGATCGAAGCCGAGCGGCTCGATCTTCAGCCCGTCGATCGCCACCACGGTATGGCCGTCGTTCATGAGGTGGTGCGCGAGGGTGAAGCCAGCCGGGCCAAGGCCGACGATCAGGACCTTTTTGCCCGATTCAGGCATCGGAAGCGGCCGGCGGATGTCGAGCGGGTTCCACCGCGTGAGCAGCGAATAGAGTTCAAAACCCCAGGGCAGCCCAAGCACATCTTTAAGAATGGCGGTCTCGGCCTGCGGAATGTCGACCGGCTCCTGCTTCTGGTAGATGCAGGCCTTCATACAGTCGTTGCAAATGCGGTGTCCGGTAGCCGCCATCATCGGGTTGTCGACGGCGATGGTGGCGAAGGCACCGAGCACGCAACCCTGGGCGCGCAGGGCATGCATCTCGCTGATCTTCTCGTCCAGCGGGCAGCCCGCCAAGATGACCCCGAAAGGCGATTTCTGGAACCCACCAGTCTTGCGATCCTTCAGCCCACGGCGGCACGAATCCTTGCCCTGCTCATGGCACCAGATG
>Ga0181529_10001418_pt1 | contig 30888 bp, 24 predicted proteins | sample PEATcosm2014_Bin_36_FD_119763 | JGI IMG/M metagenome (GOLD analysis project Ga0181529, IMG submission 119763) | Peatland microbial communities from MTU Mesocosm Facility, Houghton, MI, USA - PEATcosm2014_Bin10_30_metaG | ecosystem: Environmental > Terrestrial > Soil > Wetlands > Peat | place... | reverse complement strand
TGGAGGATGAGGTGGCACAGCTCATCGGAGAAAGCCTCGGCGTCGGCATCGGTCGCGAAGTAGCCGCCCTCGCGCCCCCAGCCGGTGATGGTGTCGACCACCCGGGAGATCATCTGGCGGACACTCACCTCCCGCCGCGGCGTCCCGAGCGGGCCGCGGAAGTACTTGGAGACCACCACGTTGGTCGCCATCTGGGACCAGAAGGCGGGGACCTCGCAGTCCTTCTGCTCGAAGACCAGCTCCCCCTTCTCGTTGGCGATGCTCGCCGTGCGCTGCTCCCAGCGCACCTCGTCGTAGGGGTGGATCCCTGCCTTGGTGAAGCGGCGTTCGATGCGCAGACCGCTGGCGCTCACCTCCAGCTTTCCATTGCCGTTGCGGTGGGAGCCGCGCCGGCTCTCACTGCCCATCGCGGCCGGAGCAGCGGATGGGTCCGACGGCGGTGGGGAAGCGGAAGTGCTCACTGCGTGGTCCTCTTTGCTGAGTTGTCTGGCGCGGCGATGGAACCCACGTCCCCGAAGGACGGCTCCAGGCGGGCGGACCCGGCCACACCGAGTACTCTGTCCCCCACAGTATCCCACATGTTGGGGTCCGCCCGGGCTGGAGCCCCCACATCTTGGTACCGACCGTCCCTGGTGTCAAGGGGTCTCTTGGCGGCTCGCCGCCATCCCGCGCCGTCGCCGAGGGTCTCGTGCTCACCCACAGATCATGGCGCGATAGACCTCCGGGAGGTCGACCTGGACAATCCCCCTCCTGGTGCCGGAGACCAGGAGGAACTCGCCGCGGGGGGCTCTTTCGAGCCGGCGCCGCTGATCCTCGGTGAGACCGAAGGCGCGATCCATGGCGGCGACCTCGACCGCGCGGTGGCCTCCGCAGAGCACCACCGCGCAGTTGCTGGCGACCAGTGTCCCCTCCTCGCTGCCGAGCAGGTCCTGGACGTTCTGGGTGGCCACCACCAGGGAGCTGCCGTGCTTCCGGGAGCGCCGGGCGAGCTGGGAGAGAAGCCGGCGCAGGGCGGGGTGCGAGGTGAGCATCCCCGCCTCGTCGAGGACGATGTGCCGGCGCCGGGGCGCCCGCCGGACCACCTCCCAGAGCAGCCGGCCCAGCAGGAGCGTCGTGACCGGGATCAGCTCCTCCCGGACCTCGCGATGCCCCACGCCAACCAGCGGGAGGGTCCAGGCCGCAGCAGTGGGGCGATCGAGGAAGCCGGCCAGCCCGCCATCCAGGAAGCGCCGCAGCACACGGGACACCCGGGGCGCGCCTTGAGCCAATTCGTCGAGGCACTGCCGCAACCGGGCGCGCTCACCGGCGGCGCGGGCGGCGGCCTGAGCCGAGCGCGCCGCGGCTTCGACGGCTGCCCGTTCGAGCTCGCTCATCCCCTCGCAGAGCACCGCGCAGACGTCGACGACCACCGCCGCCGCGTCGTCGTCCTCGCCCAGGTCAAAGGGGTTGATCGCGGCCTCGGTGACCAGGTCGAGCCACACCCCGCCGAGACGCTCGACCAGCCCTCGGTACTCGCCCTCCGGGTCGACCACGATGGCCTCCACCCCGTGGCGGTGGGCCTCGATCAGCAACCCGCCGATGAGGAAGCTCTTGCCCTGCCCGGAGGCCGCGAAGATGCCGATGTTGGCGTTGGCGTGGTGGGCCTGGAGGAAGGGGTCGACGCTCACCGGGAGGCCGCTGTCGGCCATCCGCCCGATCCGGTAGCCGTCCGGGTCGTCGATGCAGGCCTGCAGCCAGGGGGCACAGCTGGCGGCGGCGCGGGAGTCGACCAGCTTGCCGGGGCCGGGTGGCGGGCCCAGACCTCCCGCGGCGAGGACGCCGCCCAGGTGCTCGAAGTGGCTGGGGCGGAACCCCCCGAGGCTGGCCCCGAAGCCGCCGCGCAGATGGTCCCAGGCTGTCTCCAGGCTCGCGGCATCGTCCCCGAGGGCGACCGCGGTGAGCCAGAGGCGGAGCGGCCGTCCAGTGTTGCGCGCCAGCCGATCGCGCAGGCGGCGCGCGGCCTCGAGGCCGGTCTCGACGGCGGCGTCGGGTACCAGTCCACGGTCGGTCTCCAGGAGCTGGTGCGCGCCGAGGTGACGCATCCGGCGGCTCAGCATCCCCGCCGCCAGCCGTCCGGAGGTCGGCGCGAGATGGACGGCGATGTCATATTCCACCGGGGCGCGGATGAGCGCCGCCAACCAGCCGGCGTCGACGGGGCCCCCGGGCAGGCGGTCGAGGATGGCCACCCGAGCCAGGCGTTCGCCGACCCAGGCCTGCTCGGGCTGGTCGACCCAGGTGAGGTGGGGCATGTCCAGGCCGGCGTCGCCAAGATGCTCGCGCAGCTCGGTGTCCCCGAGCCGCCGGGTGGGGATGCCGGCCGCGGCCAAGCCGGTGCTCAGAGAGGCCAGCGCGCGTTCGAGAAAGGCCGGATCGCGGTGGCGGATCGACGCCGCCACCCGGCGGTGAAGCGTCGGGGTTGCGACCAGCCGCTCTCGCCAGTGGAGGTCGAGCGCGCTGGTCAGAGCTCCGGCCTCCCCTCCGGTCCTCCCCGCGGCGAGGCGATGGCGGCGCGCGTGCACGGTCAGGACCAGCTCGGCGGAGAGACTGCGCAGCAGCCCCTCCAGGGCGTCGACGGCCGCCTCCCGGCGCCACGGCTCGAAGGCGAGGAGGTCCACCTCGTCGCAGAGGAGGACGCCAAGCAGGAGACCGTCCGGGGTGATCACCCGACCGCCGTCGATGCGGACGCGCAGTCCGGTGGCGACGGTTCGGGGTCGTGGCAAGGCGGTGCTAGCCGGCCCGGTGCCGGAGAAGTCGCCGGGAGGTGGATGCCGGGGCCGAGTGGCGGGAGGCCAGGAAGCGCGCGTCGACGGTCGCCGCCAGAGCTCGCAGTGCCGCCGAGGTCGCGCCACGGCCTTCCAGGCCGACCAGGCGGTGGTCCGTCTCGGCGCGTTCGAGGTCGGGGTCGTCGGGGATCTCCGCGACCACCGCACCACCGAGGTCGAGCATCGCCTCGTCCAGCGCGGGCGCGCCACCGGCTCGGTTGACCACGTAGCGGAGCTGGCGTCGGAGGCCGAGCCGGCGCAGTGCCTCCGTGCTCCGGTAGGCGTCGTGCACCCCACCCGCGGTCGGGGTGACGACCACGAAGATGTCGTGCGCGCTCTGCAGCGCCCACCGCGTGAGGGCGCTCAGATCGCCGGCGACGTCCAGAACGATGGTGTCGCACCCCCGCCTCTCCAGGTCATCGACGGCGGCGGACAGTCGGTGGACGACGTCCGCCCGGTCGGAGCAGCCGGCCGGGAGCAACCGGGCGGGCCCGGGGAGCAGCAGCAGTCCGCTCCGGTGGACAGACAGGAGCCTGGTTACCTCCGCCTCCACGGGACCGGCCTCGTCCAGGCCCCACTCGGTCGGGGCGGGTACCCCGAGACGGATGGCGGTGCGGGGGCTGGTCAGATCGAGGTCGACCAGAGCTACGCGGGGCGGGACCAGCATCCCCCAGGCGTTCCCCCGGCCTGACTGGCCTGCCAACAGCCCCGCCACCTCGACGGCCAGGGTCGTCCGTCCCGAGCCACCGCTCAGCGAGAAGAAGGTGAGTCGCCGGGTGACACGGGGAGCCGGCGCTGGGCCCATCGCCACCCGGCCCAGACCGCTCGACGACCCGGTCTCGCTCGCCGGCGCCGCTCCGGGAGCTGGGGCCGGCACGTCGAGGAGCGCCGCGTCGGCGACGCCCAGGATCGTGAGGGGGCGATTCCCGCCCGGGACGGCCTCGGGTTCGCGCTCTCCCACGGGGCTGAGCGGCTCCGGGAGGAGCACGAGGGGCACGCGACGGGACGTCTCCACCTCGCCCCCGCTCGCCCACCCCAGCGGGCTCGGGTAAGGCCGGAGTGGTCGCTCCCCGTCGACGATCGGCGGCAGCTGCCGGCGGGTGGAGCCGCGTGCCCCCTCCGGGCCCGGCGGGTCGAGGGCCTGGACGACGAGGAGGCCACGACGTGGTCGGGTCCAGTAGCGCGCCGCCGCCGCGGCCCAGGAGATCAGCGTCCGTCCCTCGCGCCGGGCCAGCGCCAGGGTCAGCCCGGCGCTCGCAGCGAGGAGCGCGAGCGGGACGGCGACGAGGCGGGGAAGGGGGGAGTGGAGAGCCAGGTAGGCGAGGACGGCACCCGCCGCCACGGTTCCCAGCTGGATCGGCGTGAGCCCCCACGCCAGTGGCTCCGGGGCATCGAAACCGTCGGCGAAATCGATCTCAGCCACGACCCGTCCTCCTCCCTCGTGCCTCCTCCCCGCAGCCCCCCAGCCCTCCCGGAGCGACGACCCAGAAGCTACGCGGGGTGGACGGACAACGGCCGGACATCGGGGGCGAGCCCAGCCGGGGGTCCCAGCTCCGGAGCGTCCCCGTCCACGATCGCGGAGGGGGGCGTGTCTCCCTGGCGGTAGCAGGTGGCGATGGCCAGAGCCGCGGCGCCGATCAGCACCCAGGGTGTCAGGACCCCCCAGGGTCTGGCGGCATCGCTGGCGATGTCCACGAAAGCCGCCACACTGATGGCGATCCATGCCGCGACGACCCCGGCACCCAGGCGCCGCGCGCCGCCCGGCCGCGCCGCCAGCGCCGTGAAGGACCACGCCAGGGCGGGCACGAGCAGTGCGAGGTCGTCCCAGTAGGCGTGCGGGGACGCGAGCAGGGAGAGCACGGCCGCTCCGGCGAGGGCCGCCTCCAACCGCGCCGGCCGGCTTCTCGCCGCGGAGCCGAGCGCAGCGGCGATGGCCACGGCGACCACCGACCCCACCGCCGCCAGGACGTGGGACGCGGTGCCGTTGCCGGCGATCGCACCCGAGATCCCGACCAGGCTGACCATGTTGGCGAGCTGCCAGCGCGTCGTGGAGTGGATCGCGGCACCGACGAAACCGGCGATCCCGGCCGGACTCGCCACCAGGAGGGAGAGCAGCAGCGAGGCGACCACCCCGCCGGCCGCGCCGAGGAGCAGACGCCGGTCGCGCATGCCGATCACGAATGCGGCGAGCCCGAGCGCGAGGTGCGGCTTGGCGACCAGGGCGGTCACCGCCAGGACGGCGCCGGCGGTCGCCGGCCGTCGCCCGCGCAGGCAGGCGTACGCGACTGCAAGCCCAAGGGCGGAGAGCCCGTCCCACTGACCGAGGAGGAGGGTGGCCAAGGTGCCCAGGCAGGCGAGCGCGCCCAGCCCGACGGCGATCAGGGTGAGCGGCGGCAGGCTGCGCCGGCCGGGTGCGGCGCGGATGGCCACCACCACCGCCGCCACCAGCAGGGCCAGTTGCAGGAGCGACCAGAGCCGGTACGCGGCCTGGAGGCTCAGCAGGCTGACCGGGAGCGCGACCGCGGCCGCGAGCGGCGCATTCACGAAGGGGAGGTTGCCCTCCCGATCGGGCGCGATCAGAGCGGCGTGGAGCGGAGTCTGCAGCGTCTCGTCGTACATCGAGCCCCCCTGGCCCTCGCGGAGGAGGGTGGCCCCGACGTAGGTGGAGGTGAAGTCGCTGCGTCCGATCTGTGATGCCCCGACCCCCAGCCAGAGGACCAGGTAGGCGGCCACCATCGCCCCGCAGAGGGTGGCCGCCATCAGCGGCCCGGATCGCTTGCTGGTCACGGTGCCCGAGGATACGAGGCCGAGGCGGGCCGTCTCACGGCATTGCGCGAACGTTGACGACTCGGTGACGGCCATCACATCTTCGTTACAGCGTGGAGAGAAAGGGGCTCGGCCGACCCGGTGGCCGGCGGTGCCTCCGAGAATCCGCCGAGTGCCGCTGGCCGATTTCTTCCGTGCACTTCCCCTGATCCTCCTTCTCGGAGCCGTCCCCGGATTGGCCCTGGCGACCCTGATCGCCCCCCGTCTGTCGTGGCCCGAGCGCCTGGCGGCCGCGCCGGGCTTCTCGGTTGCGTGTGTCGGCGTCAGCGGCCTCGTCCTCCACCTCCTCGGTCTGCCCTTCTATCCGCCCACCGTCATCCCGATCCTGATCGTGCTCGTCGCCGCGGGCATCGTCCGGCAGGTCGTCAGCAGCCGGCAGGAGAAGCCGGTTGCCGGAGCGGGCTGGGCGGTCGTGGCGGTTGCCCTGGCCACCGGCGCAGTGCTGGTCGGCATCACCGCGGCCGCGATGAGCGGCGATGTGCTCCCGCCGGCCAACGACCCCTCGCTCCACGCCGCCGTTGCCGCGACCATCGTTCAGGACCGTGACGTCCTCCCCGTCATTCCAATTCCCGCGGACGGCTCGGGGTTCGTGCGCACCCAGGCGGCCTTCGAGGCAACCGACGCCCTGGCATCCGAGCTCGGTGCCGGCGGTCCGGCGCAGGCCATGCTTCCCCTGGCCCTGGTCAGCCTCCTGGCTCTGCCACTCGGCGTCGCCGCGCTCGCCCATCACGTCACCCAGGATCGGCGGGTGGCCGCGGTCGCAGCCGTGCTCAGCCTCGGTCTGATCTTCCCGGCCTGGCCGGTCGGTTACGGTGACTACCCCTACCTCGTCGACTCCACGCTCGTCGTGCCCCTGATCCTGGCCGTGGCCCGCTGCCTCGAGGGGAAGGCGGTGGTCAGCGGCGCGGTGATGGCGGGCGCCGCCGTCCTGGCCATGTGGTCGATCCACGGCCTGGAAATCCCGACCGCCATTGCCGTCGGGGCATTCCTCTGGCTCTCGATCCTGCTTGCGCGCAGGCGAGCGGCGTTCGGTGGCGCCGCCATTGCGCTGACGTCAGTTGTGATTGCAGTGGGCGCCGGCTACGTCCTGACTCGCGCCCCATCCCTTCCGCTGGCCCATCTTTCCTCTCGGTCCGTGCCGAGCGAGTCGGTGGCATACATCGCCGGGCAGCGCGGCGTGGGTACGGGCGCTCTCATGCCGTTCATCAATCTGGACCTCTCCCTCATCTGCGGAATCCTTCTCTGCGCCGGCGCCGTCACCGTGGTGTTGACGCGGCGCTGGCGCTGGCTCCTGGGATCGCTGGCGATCCCCGGGATCTGCGTCGCGGACGTCGCCGGTCCCCAGTGGCTTCACCCCCTCTGGGTGAGGCTGTACCCGTGGACCGTCCTGGACAGGCTGTACGGGCTCGAGTACTTCGTCGTTCCCGTGATCGCTGCCATCGGAACCGTGGGGCTGGTGGACCTGCTGTCGCGCCGCGCCGTCCAGCGCAGGCCGGAACGCTCTCGGGGCATGCCCGCCTGGTCCGCCGCGGCGATGGGCGTCCTCGCGGCCGGCGGGCTGGTCCTCGGTGCGTCCCGCACCTCCGACATGCTGTCCGCGATACTCGCGATGTCGCCGCACGTCCCCGTTCAGGACGTGACCGTGATCCATGAGCTCGCCGCCAAGCTTCCGCCGGCCTCGCTCGTCCTCAATGACGGGGTGGCCGACTCCGGGCAGTGGATCACAGCATTGACTGACGACGTGGAGGTCGAGCCCCGCGGCTATGCCGAATCCTTCCCCAACGACTGGCGACTGGTGGCCCTCGCGGGCGCGTGCTCCGACCCCTCGGGCGCTCGGGCCGCTCTGAGCGGCGTCCGGGCAGTCTTCGTTGGCTCCGCAGCGGGGGCGACCGGCCCCCATCACTGGAACGCGGTGTGCATCGCAGCGATTCCGGGAGTGCAGCTGGTGGCCGGGGCGACCTCCGGAGCCGCGGGATTCCTCGTCACCGGCTGACGATCGCGTCTCGCCCGCCGACCGTGACGGATACCCGGGCGGGCCGTCGCGATCCTGTCAACACCATGTCGCCGCCGGATCACCGGGAGTCCCCGGGTGGCTGCTAGGGTCAGCCCGTGGAGCAGGCCCCTCTCACGCTGAGCGTGCCCGCGACGCGGCGGCGCGGGCTGTCGATCCACGAGCGCCGGCTGCTGCTGATGGGCCTCGACGCCCTGGCGGTGTCGCTCGCCTTCGTCCTCGCCTTCAATCTCTGGACAGCCCAGGTGAGGCACGTCGGCTTCTCCGTGCCGAGACTGGGAACCCTCGTCGCGCTCGGGCTGTGGGTGGTCTCCGCCACCATCGTCGATGCCTGGAACGTCCGGGCGGCAAGCTCGATGCGAATGACGCTTCCGCGCGTGTCGACGGCGCTGGGCATCTCCCTGATCGGACTGCTCGTGGTGTTCCTGGTCGTGCCCTATCAGATCACCCGACCCACGATCGTCATCTGGGCTCCGCTGGCCTGGGTGCTGGTGATGGGGGAACGCCTCCTGTATGGCCGGCTGGTGGCGGTATCCTCGCCCCCGTCCCGGATCGCCCTGGTCGCCGACAGGGACGCTCTGACCCGGGTGTGGCCGGAGGTCAAGGGCCACATCCGCGGCCTGTACCAGGTTGCCGCCGTCGTCAACCCCCGCAGCGAGGACTGCACCCAGAAGCTCTGTGACGTCGTCCAGCAGCGAGACGTCGGTGAGGTCGTCCTGGGCCTCCGTGACGACATCGACCGCGACCTCTTCCGTGCCCTTCTCGCCTGCCACGACGCGGGTCTCAGGGTGCGGTCGCTGGCCGACCTCTACGAGGAGCTGACCGGTCGTCTGCTCCTGGATCAGCTCGGCCACACATGGCTGCTCGGGCTGCCGATGCGAAGCCAGACATCGCACACCTACGCCGCCATCAAACGTGCCCTCGACGTCACGGTGGCGAGCGCCGCGCTGGCCGTGCTCGGGGTGGTCATCCTGCCGTTGTCCGCCATCATCAAGCTGGACGGCGGCCCGGTCCTCCACCGCCAGGTCCGCGTCGGCAAGCACGGTCAACCCTTCACCGTGGTGAAGCTGCGGACGATGCGCCCGCGCAGCGATGATCGGACCACCTGGACCGATGCGGGTGATCGCCGGATCACCGTGGCAGGCCGTCTCCTGCGACGGCTTCACATCGACGAGCTCCCCCAGAGCTGGGCCGTCTTCCGCGGGCAGATGTCACTGATCGGACCGCGTCCCGAACAGCCCCAGTACGTCGAACAGCTTCGCTCCGAGATCGACTTCTACAACACCCGGCTCACGGTCCGTCCGGGACTGACCGGATGGGCCCAGGTTAACTCCGGCTACGGGAGCAGCGTCGGCGACGCCCGTGTGAAGCTCAGCTACGACCTCTACTACGTCAAGCACCAGTCGCTCAGCCTCGACCTCATCATCATGGCCCGGACGGTGATGGCCGTCCTCTCCCTGAGCGGAAGATGAGGCGGCGCGGTCTCGCCTCGACCGCCGCCCCTGACGGTTCCTCTCATGCGGGGCCGTTTCCGACCGTGTCGGTGATCCTACCGGTGCTCGATGAGGAACGGCAGCTTGCCGCCTGTCTTGGTTCCATTGAGGCGCAGACGTACCCGGCGATCGTGGAGATCCTGGTTGCCGACGGCGGTTCCACCGATCGAACCCGCGAGATCGCGGCGTCACACGCACTTGTCCGGGTGCTGGACAACCCAGGCCGCATCCAGGCGGCCGGGCTCAATGCCGCGCTGGTCCAGGCGACCGGAGATCTCGTCGTCCGGGTCGACGGGCACTGCCTTCTTCCTCGCGACTATGTGGAGCGCTGCGTGGAGAGCCTTGGCAGGAGTGGAGCCGCCTTGGTTGGAGGTGCCATGGTCCCGGCCGAGGGGAGTGGGTGGGTCAGCCGGACCATCGCTCTCGCCATGCGGTCACGTCTGGGTGCGGGCCCTGCTCGCTTCCATGTGGGAGGTGCCCCAGGATGGGTCGACACCGTCTACCTCGGGTGCTATCCCGCCGAGCTGGCCAGGCGGAAAGGCGGCTACCGGCTTGACGTCGGTGTGAACGAGGACGCCGAGCTGGCCCTCCGCATGGGCGCCGAGGGCGGCGTGTGGTTTGACCCGGCGATCACCGCGACCTACTCACCGCGCCAGAGCGTTCCCGACCTGGCCCGCCAGTTCTATCGCTACGGCCTGTCACGGGCTGCCACCGTGCGCCTCCATCCTCGCTCCATCTCCGTGCGCCAGCTCGCCCCCCCACTGCTGGTCCTCGGACTGCTGTCGCCCTGGCGTCGATGGATCGGCCTCAGTTACGGCGGCGCAGTTGCGGGTCGGGCCCTGATCGAGTTGCCCTCGGACCCGTCGACCGCCGCCGGCCTGCTGCTCGTGCTCCCCGTCATGCACCTCTCCTGGGGCGCCGGCTTCCTGACCGGAGTCACCGGTCTCCAACGGCCCCCAGGTCCGGCGGCGGCGGCAGCTGCCGGTACTCCGAGGCCTGACGGCGGGCACGTGACCGCGTTCCCTTCTGGGCGTCTGCGGTGACCTTGAGGGAGCGTTTCCTTGAGTGGGCCTGGCGTCACCCGCGTTGGAAGCGCCGGTCGCGCGAGGCCTGGGCGCTCGCCCGGATGGGGGCACGGTATGGGCATGCACCGCGCCTTCTCGAACCTCCCGAGTTCCGCGATCTGCGCCAGCTGGCAAGCCAGCCTGCACCCCAGACCACCCGCCGCGGGCGAGTGCTGTTCCTCACCTTCCGCGGATGGTCGACCCACGCCGTCATCGAGACCGTGCTGGCTCATGCGCTGCAGCGGCGGGGATGGGAGGCGGTCTTTGCGACATGTGGCGGTCGGCTGCCCATCTGTGACGTCATGCCGGTGCACGCTGCGCCGCCGATGCCTTGTCGCTCATGCTCCGAGTACGCAACCGGGGCGATCGCCGCCGCCGGCTTTCAGCCCATGAGACTTGCCGACGTGATCGACGTGGGCAGCGCGGTAACCGTTGCTCGCCGAAACGTCGCGGGTCTCAGCTCGATCCGAGAGTGCGAAGAGTTCGTTGCCCACGATCTCCGAATCGGCGAGTTGGTTCGAACCTCGGTCCTGTGGTTCCTCTCCCGCGGCACATTGCCCGAGAACCCACTGGTGCTGCGGACTTACCGAGACTTCCTGGTCAGCGCCCAGGTGGTCGCGGATGGCTTCGAGGCCATCCTCGATCGCCTCCATCCCGACCGGCTGGTCGCCCTCAACGGGAGGTTCTTCGCCGAGGCGATCCTCATCGCCCTGGCAACACGCCGGGGCATCGGCTGGACGACCTACGAGAAGGGGATGCTGGCGGACACCCTGATCACGTCAGTGGAGGGGTGTGCGTCCGATGTCACCATGCCCGAGCGCGATGTCCAGGACGCCCTGCGCCACCCGCTCACCCGGGGCGAGAACTCCGAGTTGGACCAGTATCTCGCCGAGCGACGCAGAGGTGACGCGACCCTCGACAAGCCGTGGAGCGGTTCGAGTGAAGATGCGTCGGCCGTTCGCCGCCAGCTCGGATTCCTGGAGGGCAGGCCACTGGTTGCGATGTTCAGCAACATCGCATGGGATAGCGCGGTCGCCGGCAAGGATCTCTGCTTCCCGTCACTGGGCGATTGGCTGGACGAGGGAGTCCGGTGGGCCCAGCTCCACCCGGAGATCGACATGGTGATCAGGCTGCACCCTGCCGAGGTGAGCGTGACCAACCACCTCACGCTGGATCGGATGGCCGATCGAATCGCCAGACTGATGCCTCGACTTCCAACCAATGTCCGGGTGGTCCAGCCCACCAGTGGGATTGACTCGTATGCGTTGATGGACGAGGCATGCGCGGGGCTCGTCTACACCTCCACGGTTGGGTTGGAGATGGCCGCGATGGGGAAGCCCGTGGTGGTCGCTGGTGCCAGCCATTACAGGGGTCGTGGATTCACCCTGGACCCCCAGAGTGCCGACACATACTGGGAGACGGTCACGAGGGTGGTGGCCGTCGGCATGGCGGCGGATGTTCCGGAGAGGACGCGCGAACGCGCCCGCCGGTATGCCTACGCCTTCTTCTTCCGGTTCCACCACCCCATCCACGCGGTCCATGAAGAGGGCCACAGCCGGCCGAGGGTCACCCTCGTTGCCGGCTCGCTTCTGAACCCGGGTTCCGACCCCAGTCTCGATCTGATCGTCGCGGACCTCCTGGGGGAGGAGGCCGGGCCCGCCCCGGCTCGGGCAGGCCACCACCGGGCCGGTTGAGGAGGTCTCTCATGGGGGCAGCGGTGGTGCCGCCGGCGGAGCCTCAGGGACGGCACCCCCTGCGGCGCCGCCTCGCTCGCAACGTGCTCTTCAGTGGCGGCGCCAATGTGTGGGCGATGATCGTGAGCCTGGTCTCGCTGCCGTTGATGCTGCGCGGGCTGGGGGCCACGGGCTTCGGCCTCTGGGTTCTGGTCGAGACCTTCTCGGCCAGTCGCGGATGGCTCTCCATCGCGGATCTCGGCGTCCGGGTCGCGACCTCAGCGGAGGTGTCCAGGCACCACTCGTTGGGCGACGCTCCCGGCGCCTCGCGTGTCATGTCCAGCTCGCTCGCCCTGCTCGCCGGTACGGGCGCGGTCTGTGGCGCGCTGGTCGCCGGGTTGGGGCCCCTCTGGCTACCGTCGCTGTTCGGGGCTCCCCCGTCGCTGCATGGTCAGATGACGGTGGCCATCCTCGCGCTCGGCGCCCGCGTGCCTTTCGAGATGCTGAGCGAGGGGACCTTTGCCAGCCTCGAGGGCCTGCAACGCATCGACCTGGCGCGAACCGCCGACGCTGTGCAGCGGACGATGGTGATCGCCGCCGCCGCCGCCGCTGCCCTTCTCACCTCGAACCTCGGGGTCGTCGGTGAGGCATCATTGGCGACCACGATCCTCGGTCTGCTCGTGGCCTTGGCTCTCCTGGTGCACCAGCAACGCCTGGAGCCGCCCTCATGGGCTGCGGCGGGGACCGTATTCCGTTTCGGTTGGGTGGTCGGGGGGTCCCGCATCTTCAGCGTGGTGCACCGCAACATGGACCGCCTGATCGTTGGCGTGATTCTCGGTCCGGCCCCGGTCAGCCTGGTGGAGATTGCCACCCAAGTGCAGAACGGGGTCGACGCGGTGCTCTCGGCGGCCGAGGCGCCGGTCGTTCCGGCGGCGGCGTGGCTTGCCGCCCGGTCCTCGGTGGCCCATCTCCGGGAGCTCCTCTTCCGCGGGACGAAGTACGCCGTCCTGGTCTCGATGCCACTGATCGTCGGGGCCGCGCTGCTATCACGCCCCCTCGTGAGCACCTGGGTGGGCTCCCGATACAGCGCGGCCGACAACCTGATCCCCCTGGCCATGGCCTTCATGTTGATGATGGCGCCCGTCCGCATCGGCTCGTTGATGCTCACCGCGGTGGGCCGAGCTCGTGACGTGCTGCGTCCCTTCGCTCTCGCCACCGTGATCAACCTTGCGGCGAGCGTTCTTCTTGTGAGGGCGATGGGCGTCGCCGGCACGTTCGTCGGCACCTTGATCGGCACGGCGATCCTGGTCGTGCCGCTGGCGAGGATGGCGTCTCGGGAGGTTGGCTCCACGTATCGCGACCTGATCCGAACCAGCATCCTGCCCGCGGTGTTGCCCGCCGCCCTCCTGGCGGCCGTGCTCCTGCTCCTGCCCTTGCTGGGGTTGGGGGGGAAGGCGCTCCTGCTGAGCGGAGCGGTGGGAGGAGGCGCCCTGTACTGCACCACGGCCGTGCTCGTGTCCATCAGCGCAGCCGAGCGCCGGGATCTCTGGTGGATGGTGCGTAGGCTGCCGGCCTCGGTGGCCTCTGGACCGGTGGGCTGATCCAACCCCGATCGCAGTTGCACGATCCCCTCAGCCAGAGCGTCATCCGTCGGATGCGGCCCATCGCGAAGACACGGTCATCAAGGCTTGGATGGATCCTCGAGCATCGGCAGCTTGCCGAGACGATAAACGTCGACGACGTACCCCTCTCCTCGTCGCAGCCTGCACGACTCGACCAACACAGCGCCGAAATGAATCAGCCGGCCAGATCCGGGTCAAGCTCAACCCCGATGATGCGCGCAAACGGGTAAGCGGCTGCGTGTCGGCCCGCTCAGGCCTCGACCGTGAAGTCGGGCAACGGGCGGGCATGCCCGGAGGCGACCGCCTCATCGTGCGCGTCCCGATCGAAGACGCGAGCAGCCACCGACAGGGGGGTAACGCGGTCGGCGAATGCTCTCTTGAAACGCAGCAGAGAATCGTCGGGGGAGTCGCTCAGGCCCCCGCCGAGGAGCATCACCTCGATGCCCATCCTGTCGAGTTCCACACGGGCGGACCAGAGCACCGCCGACGCGGCTGCCGGGGCACGGCCCCACCGGGCAGCGTAGAGGTACGAGGCTCGACTGGCGTTGTGGAGGAAGAGCGCCGCGGCGCCGCCGGTCGGGGTCTCGAGGGTCGCCATGTGGACGAACTCGCCGGCCTCAGCGGAGAGCCTGGTGAAGTAGTCGTGGCCGAGTCTCCACCTCGGCGAGGCTCCCGCCCTCTCCATGGCTGACGCGTAGACCGCCGCAAAGCGGGCCGCACCTTCCTGATCGAAGGGGCGCCACCGGACGGTTCCCTCGCGGCCTGCGCGTCTCACCTCAGCTCGGCGGGAAGGTTCGAGGGTCGCCCAACTCGCTTCGGGGTCGTCGAGCGAGGCCAAGCAGACCAGCCGTGTGGTCTGGGCTCTCCACGCCTGGCGGACCATCTCAGCGTGGGGAAGCCACGGGCTGAGCACGCTGACCTCGCTCACGACACCCAGTCCGCGCAGGGCAGCGTCAATCTCTGGCTGGGCGGCGGTTGCGGCAGCGATCGCGTCGCCGCTCTGCGGAAGGCTCAACCACGGGCCGCCATAGAGCGGAGCGCGCGCCGTCCGGTGACCGCCGCCGATGTCGGTTATCAGCAGGACCTCCAGTGTCGAGCAGTCCCCACCGGCTGCATGAATCAGGACGGGAGTCCCGGAATCGCCGCCCTGGGCCGTCGCGAACTGGCGAAGGTAGTGGGGATCGAGCACGCGGCTCCCCACGAGGGCGTCCCAGCGAGCCTTATCCGCAGCAAGCACGACCTCCGCCATGCCGGTCTCTTGTCAACGACGAAGGTCGGACCAGCGCAGCAGCTGCCCGGCCTTCAGGTCACGTGCCGCCGGCTGTCCCGCGGCGGCTCGGAGGTCGCCGGCCGGTATGCCGTCCAGGAGCGGACGCAGCGGCAGGATGTCGGCGATCTCGACCACGGCGCCGGAAGCGATGGCACGCCGTAGATACAGCCCCTTTCGGACCACGGCTCGATTGGCCGCCTCATCCTTTGAGCAGCTCACCGCGCCGAGCCCGGCCTTCAGCTCGCGAAGGGTGCGCACCCACTCGGCGGCTGCGCCGAGCGGAAGTGACATGGCATGGTCCGGCCCGCGCGCCTCCACCGACCAGGTGACGTGCTTCTCCACGGCCACGGCGCCCATGGCCACCGCGGCCGCGGTGACGGCGATGCCGAGGCTGTGGTCGGACAGCCCCACGGGACGACCGGAGAGTTGAGCGAGTCGAGCCATCCGGTTCAGGCCGTTCTCATCGAGCCGGGTTGGATACGCCGAGACGCAATGCAGGAGGGTCACGTCGCGAGCATCGGCGAGGCGGTGTGCCAGGGCGATCACCTCCGCCTCGGTCATCATCCCGGTCGAAGCGATGATGGGCAAACCGCTGGAGACCGCGACGTCGAGAAGCGAGACGTTGTCCGCGTCTCCGGAGCCGATCTTGATCGCATCGAGGCGCAGCTCGAGAAGCTCGTGGCAGGCGCGCTCGCCGTCGGGGGTGACGATGAAGTCCAAGCCAAGGCCGTGAGCCACGTCCTCCACGGCCGCGAGCGCTGCGATGTCCAGGCGCAAGCTGGCCAGCAGGTCGTGCTGGTCGCCCGGGCCCTGGTATCCCGCATTGGGCGCTGCGGGGGCCAGCAGCTCGTCGGCATTCCAGTACTGGAACTTAACCGCATCGAACCCCGCCTCGGCAGCGGCACGCGTCATGGCCACGGCCCGCTGCATCTCGCCGTCGTGGTTCACACCGATCTCGGCGACGAGACGAAGGTCGTTCATCGCCCACCTCCGACCAGGGACCGGGCGCGCTCCAGGTCCTCCGGTGTGTCGATGTCCAAGGCGCGCCAGGGATCGACCCAAACCGGGCAGTACGGCGATCGGAGCAGCGGCTCGCCACGGCGCAGGCGGACGACGCGAGCCGCGTAGGCGCCGCCGGTGGGCACGCCCAGGCGCGGAACGTCCTGCGTGCGCAGGCGGGCCAGCGTGGGAGCGACGAAGTCGGCGAGATCCGACGCCTCAACCGCCATGAGCGATGCGTAGGCAGCAGGGACGGGTGCTACGGTGAGCGCACAGCTGGCCGTGGAAGAGGCGTCCAGGGCCGCGACCACGGCGCTCAGGTCGGCCGCGGTGGTGAAGGGCGAGGTCGCTTGCATCAGGACCATGACCTCGGCGTCAGGGTAGCTCCAGCTCTGAAGCGCGTGCTGGATGACGGAATCGACCGGCGTTTCGGGGCCGGCCAGGGCCGGAGGACGGAGCCCTGGGACGTCGGCGCCCGCCGACGCGGCCAGTCGGGCGTAATCCGGCGAGTCGGTGGAAACCACCACGCCTCCAAACGCGGAAACCGCCGTGGCGATGGCCCGCTCCAGGAGCGTCCGTCCGCCCACCGGCTGGACGTTCTTGTCCGGCACCCGGACCGAGCCCGAGCGCGCGGGGATGAGGCAGAGCACTCGACGGGGATAGCCATCCGGCGCCGGCGATGCTGTCTCGCTCATCTGCCGTCCAACGCTCCGATAAGCGCATCGGCCACCTCGGTGAGCTCCGTGTCGCTGAGGCCGGCCGAGGATGGGAGGCTGAGGCCACGGCCGGCCAGCTCAACGGCCACCCCGCCCCCTCCCAGAACCGGGGACCCAAAATAGGGTTGCTGAAGGTGGAGGGGAGGCCACACCGGGCGGGTCTCGATGCCCTCCGCGGCCAGCGCAACGCGGACCCGGTCGCGATCGCTTCGCGACGGAAGCAGCACCGTGTACAGCCAGGCCGACCCCCGTGTGCCGGGAGCGTCGAGGACCGTCTCGACGCGCGGCTCACGATCGAACTCGTCGTCGTACCGGTCCGCGATCTCCCGCTTACGGGCCAGCATGGCATCGAGACGCTCGAGTTGAGCCAGCCCCACGGCGGCGGCGATGTTGCTCAGGCGGTAGTTGAATCCGATCGTATCGTGGACGTAGTCGGACCCGGGAAGCCGCGCCTGCGTCGAGAGGTGCCGCGCCTTCGCAGCCTTTGCCGCATCGGCGGTGACCAGCATGCCACCCCCACCTGTCGTGAGGACCTTGTTGCCATTGAAGGAGAAGACGCCGATCTCGCCGACGGTACCCGCCCGTCGGAGGCGGAGAGGGGGGGAGAGCCACTGCCCGCCGAGGGCCTCGGCGGCGTCCTCGATTACCGGGACGCCGTGGCCAGTCGCTGCTGCGAGGATTCGCTCCATCGGCGCCAGCTGACCGAAGACATGCACTGCGACGATGGCCGCCGGCATTCGCAGCCCGTCTCGGTCCCGGCGATCCAGCTCCGCCTCGACCAGCGCAGGGTCGAGATTCCAGCCAGTCGGTTCGCTGTCCACCAGGGTCACCCTGGCGCCGCAGTAGCGCGCAGGGTTGGCCGACGCAATGAAGGTGAGATCGGACACCAGCACGTCGTCACCCGGGCCGACGCCCACAGCCAGCATCGCCAGGTGGAGGGCGGCGGTCCCGCTTGCGCACGCCACCGCGTGCTCAGCACCGACCCGCTTGGCGAACTCCCGTTCGAAACGGGGAACGAAGGGGCCCACTGACGAGACCTGGCCGGAAGCCACGCACTCGTCCAGGTAGGCACGCTCGTTGCCGAGAAGCACGGGCTCCAGAAGCGGAATGCGGCGTGCGCTCATCTCTGGAAGATCGCCGCGCGGCGCTCGTCCACCCGCGGACGCAGCCAGTCGGCGGTAGTGCGAAGACCCGTCTCCAGATCCACCCTGGGCTGCCAACCCAGGATCTCGGAGGCTCGACTCGGGTCGCTCTGGAGCACCATGACCTCGCTGAGAGACGGTCGAATCCGCTCCGTGTCGAGAGCCACAGGCAGCTCAGTCCCGAGCAACCGCTGCGCACGCTCCACCAGCTCACCGACTGACACCGCACTGCCGGTGCCGAGATGAATGACCTCGCCGGCGGGCAGCTCAGCTGTGGCGGCACGGATGAACCCGTCCACAGTATCGGTGACGTAGGTGAAGTCGCGGCGCGGCTCGAGACTACCGAGGCGAATCGGAGTGAGCCCGGAGAGTATCTGCTCGAGCAGGGTCGGAATGACGGCGCGCGCCGACTGGCGGGGCCCATATGTGTTGAACGGCCGCAAGATCACGACCGGCACGTCGAACGAGCAGGCCCACGCCTCGCAGAGCTTGTCGGCCGCGATCTTGCTCGCGCTGTACGGAGATTGGGCTTTGAGGGGATGCCTCTCCGTGATTGGGAGGGTGTCTGGAGTCCCGTACACCTCGCTGGTCGACGCATGCACCATCCGGCTCACCCCGTGGTGACGCGCCGCCTCTAGGACGTTGTGGGTCCCGATCACGTTGGTCGCGATGAAAGAGAAGGGGGCGACGTAGCTGTATGGAATGGCGATGAGGGCGGCCAGATGAAGGACCACATCCATGCCCTCGACGAGACGGTCGACAAAGGGCGCATCGCGAATGTCGCCGAGCCACACGTCAAGCTCAGCGCTGAGTTGCGGGTCCAGGTCGTCGACCCAGCCACGGGACCCGTTCGACGTGTACACGCAGAGGGCGCGGACGTCGGCACCGTCCTTGAGAAGGCGTTCCACCAGATGGCTGCCAATGAATCCGTCACCTCCCGTGACCAGCACGCGACGGCCTTGGAGATTCACTCGAGCAAGCCCTCCTCCCCTCGCACGCGACGGAGGTCGGCGGGACGCCCGACGTCGTTCCAGCCGGCGCCCACAGGGTGGGTGTGCACGTATTCGCCGCGGGCCAAACAGGCGTCGACCAGCTGCGTCATCAGATAGTCGCCGCTCCGAGGAATGCGCGCTATGAGGGCCGGATCGAGTGCGTATATCCCTGCGCTGACCGTCCAGGTCACCACGGGCTTCTCGCTGAGGGATAGGAGGCGATCGTCCTTGAGCACGACCACACCGAAGGGGACCTGATGCGCGTAGTCGGTGATGCCCACCGTCAGCGTGGCATGGCCCGCTCCGTGCGCAGCCAACAGCTGACCCACGTTGAAGTCAGTGAGGAGATCCCCATTCATGACGATGAGTGGATGGGCACGCCAAGCGCCCCCTTCGGGGAGCAGCCTGAGTGCACCAGCGGTGCCGAGGGGGCTGGCGGGGTCTTCGCGTAAGTAGTCAATCGAGCAACCGAAGTCCGCGCCATCGCGGAAGTGGCCTTCGATGACGTCGGCCATATGGTTGACGGCGAGGAAGATGGTGCGGATGCCGCCGCCCACGAGGTGCAGGACGATGCGCTCCAGGATGGGCCGGTGCGCGACCTCGACCATGGGCTTGGGGATGGTTGCGGTGTAGGGGTGAAGTCGCGTACCCCGGCCGCCAGCCATGATGACGGCGGCGTTGGGACGCTCCTGGACGCTCATCATGTCACGCAGCAGATGCAGGCCAATGAGGTGCTGAGCGCCGTCGGTGATGGGAATCTGGCTGATGTGCCGAGCCTGCATCAGGTCCAGTACCGCTGCGCGGTCGAGATCAGGGCGCACAGCAATGAAGTCGCTGGTGACGTAGCTGACGATAGGTGATTCCAGGGTTGCGCCGGACAGCATCGCGCGCCGGATGTCACCGTCCGTGAGAGTGCCCACGAGATGATCAGCCTCGTCCAACACCAGCGCGATGGCGACGCCACCGGCTTCGATCGCCTCGATGGCCTCGCGGAGCGTGGATCGCGAAGCGACGCAGAGCACGGAAAGTTGTGGTTGCACGGAGACGAGCGGAGAATAGCGGGGACGGCTCGGCATCGCCTGCCCGTGAGGCGTTTGCCACACTATCGTGTCATCGGTGGTTCACTGAACGCAGCATAGGCGTCAAGCGAGCCATGTCATCTGGCCCGGAGCGAAACCCGTCGCCGATGGAGCGCTGCTCCCCGGCGACTCCTCCAGCGAGGGCACCGAGGTCATGTCGGTCCCTGACCCTGATCCACGAACCGCTTGCGCAAGAGCCTGACACCGTCCGCTTCCAACAGAATGTCGCGTATGCGCTCCGCAGCGTGACCGTCCCCGTAGGGATTGATCAACCCTTCCAGTGACGCGCGGAAGCTGGGATCCAGGGCTCGGTGAATTGCCTCACGCACCTGCGTGCGGTCGCCGGGCACGTCGATGACGTTGATGGGATGCACCCGTCCCCGCTGCCGGTCACCCACGTTCACCACCGGCGTTTTGAATGTCGGAGCCTCCACGATCCCACTGGACGAGTTGCCCACCGCGACGTCGGCTCTGGCGAGGAGCGGGGCATAGAGGGGCCCGAGCTCCGGAAGCACGTGCACGGTATGGTCGTGAGCAGACCATCGTTGCAATCGGGCGACGATCTTCGGGGCTCCCGGCTCGGCCCCCGGATGGGTTGCGATGATGGTTCGCGCCTCGCCGAGGCTCGTCACGATTGCCTCGAGCTCCGGCTCAAGCCGTTCCGGCGTCAGGGTGGGAGGGTGATAAGTTACCAGCGCCAGCGGACGCTCGAGGGGGAAGCCGAGCTCGCCGGCTTGCCAGCGGGATGTGCGCCCGGCCGCCTCAGCGAGGCCATCCAATGCCGGTTCCCCCGTGACCGAAACGCGCCAAGGCTCCTCACCCATCTGCAGCACCCGTTGCGCCGCCCGTTCAGTGGTGCAGAAATGCAGATGCGAAAGCTTGGTGAGCGCGTGGCGCACGCTGTCATCGATGACGCCTTCGGTGACATCGCCACCTGATAGGTGACCGATCGGAAGACTCCGGAGCAGGAGGCCTTGTGCGAGGGGCAGAAGTTCGTGCCGGTCACCCATGAGTACAACAATGTCGGTGGGCGCTGACGCCGCGGCGTCGATCGCGGCCAGGGCCAGCGCATGGGCGGCGTGCGCCAACTCGCTCACGTTCTGTGCCTCGGAGAACCCGCACCGCACGATGCGGGTGGGCACCTCGTTGAGCAGGTCTGAGCCTGATGGATTCCATGCAGCGACAGCAGCGTCGGTCAGGAGGACTCGCACCGACGCTCGGTCGGCGGCGGCAAGAGCCAGAGCCACTTGGGAGAGGCCACGCGCATCCCCGCGGCTGGTGGCGATGATCAGGACGTTTCGCACAGGGTCCGGCACCGCGGCTAGTATCCATCGCACCAGCGCCGCTTGGGGCGTCGGGGGCCGAGAGCGGGTGACAGGTTGGCCATCGCCCGAGCCATGGTGGTTCCGGGCCCGTCGCCGCTGCGGACTGCCCCTACCGTCCCTGACCGGCGGCGAGCGCCGCCACGAACTCGCCGACCGCTTTCGCCACCTCGGCAGGCCGCTGCACCGGAAGATCGTGGCCGCCGTCCACCCACGCCGTCTGCGCAAGCGAACCCAGCACGTCCTGGGCCCGCTGCAGAGATCGGGCCTTCTCCTCGGTGGGCCAGGGACCCCCGAGGGCTGGCACGAAGAGCACCGGGCACTCGATCCTCGCCATCAGCTCGAAGGAGTCCAGCTCGTACAGGTGACGGGCGATCTCCATGTGCTGGGCCATCGGCAGCCGGGGCCGCACCGTGCCGTCCCCCACCTTCTCGAAGTTGCCGAGCAGGATCTCCGCCGCCGCCGCGGCATCCCCGCCCTCGGCGAGCGCCCCGCTCCTTGCCCACTCCCGCACCGCGTCCTCGGTGATCCCGGAGATCCGGGGCGGGCGGAGGCGCTCCTCGGCCTCGGCCCAGGTCGGGAAGTGCTCCCTCATCGACCCGGCGCCGCCGTCGACGCAGACGCAGCCGAGGACCCGTTCGGGGAGGGCGGCCGCGAACCAGAGCGCGACCGACGCCCCCCAGCTGTGGCCGGCCACGATCACCCGCTCCAGACCCGCCGCATCACAGACACCGCGCAGGTCCTCGACCACCTCGGCGAACGAATACCCCGTCTCGGGACGGTCCGAGCGGCCGTGGCCGCGCAGGTCGGGGGCGAGCACTCGCCACCGCGGGCTGAGCCGCGCCGCCACCAGGTCCCACCAGCGGGCGTTGCTCGCCAGCCCGTGGAGGGCCAGGATCGTCGGGCTGCCGCCCGGGTGCTCGCGCACCGAAAGGCGCTGGGTGCCGCAGTCGACCAGGTACTCGCGCACGTCGGCCATTCTGGCATCCAAGCCCTTTTCGGGGCCGACGCGGAGTGGGGAGACGGCTATCCGTAGATGGTGACGGCGCCGGAGCCGGGGACCATGCCCGGCGCGAAGGCGCGCATGTCACCCGCCATCGCCTGGGCCGCGGCTCCCGCCGGCGCATAGAAGACCACGGCCGTGGCGTCCTGGTTGGCCCCCGCCCCGATCTGCCAGACCGCCACCTTGACGTACCCCTGGGGGACCAGGAAGTTGAAGGTCGGCGAGTAGAGGGCGACCGCGGCCACGTGATCCTCCCGGGCAAGCACGGTCGTGTGTGCGGAGTTGTACTCGCCGTCGTACTGGAGGCGCAGCACCGAGACACTGGCCAGCGCCCAGGCATCGAGGAGGCCACCCCGGTGCTCCCAGGTCACCCGCCCGATGTCGTTGACCATCACCGTCTGTCCGTCGTAGTAGCGAGCCAGGAAGCCGGCCATCTGCTGCTGCACCTGGGTCTGGATAAGCGCGGACTCGGGGGCGTAGACCATGTAGTCGAACTTTCCGACCGGTAGCAACACCAGCAGCAGCACCAGGGCAAGCACCAGGCGCCCGCGGACCGGCGCCCATTCGATCCGCGGAAGCGTGCGGAGCGTGAGCCAGACGCCGACGATCACCAGGTACGCCTGGTAGCGGTCATCCCACCCGAACTGGCCGTAGCTGGCGTGGAGGAGGGTCCCGATCACCCAGGCCACCCAGAGTGGCCGCAGCACCGGGCCCCGGACAGCCATGACGATCCCGAAGCCGAGGAGGACGATCAGGAAGGGGTCGAGGCCCAGGTTGGAGCTGATCGCGGACCAGGTGGGCACCACCGTCTGCAGCAGGCTCTGGTGTCCCAGCAGCGCGGTCTTCTCGACAATCGAATTGGGGAAGAAGAAGGCGCCGTGGGCGAGGTCCACCACCCCCATGACCACAATCGGGATCACGGCCGCTGCCGTCCCCGCCGCTGCCGCCCCGATCCGCGGCCACAGCCCGGGGTCGGGTCGTCGCAGCCGGAATGTCGACCAGAGGGGCGGAACCACCAGGGCGAGGGCGCATCCGGCGCTCAGGAAGAGGGTCTCGAAGCGGATGGCGCTGCCGAGCAGGCTGAAGAGCGCGTACAGGAGCGCCCGGCGAGCGGTGACGCCGTCTCGGATCAGCCATTCGAAGGCGATCAGGAGTCCCAGGACCAGCGCCGTCTGCAGGGTGTGTTCCATGCCGAGGACGATCAGCTCGGGCAGGAAGAGCACGCTCGGAAGCAGCATCACCGCGAGGTAGCGCACGGGCGAGTTGCTGCCCCGACGGAGCACCACCAGCTCCTGGCGGCTCGTCACCAACCACACGACGACCAGCGCCGCCAGGCCGTTGACGATGAAGGGGAGCCACTCCGTCACCGCCGGCACGACCTTGATGAGGGTGGCCAGCAGCAGGATCCAGCCCGGTGACGAGTCCGCCGATTCCCAGTCCCCGGGGACCACTCCCCAGGTGCCGGTGGTCGCGAAGGTACGCGCCATCGAGAGGTGGATGTAGGCGTCGTCGATGATGTAGGTGAGGGTGCCGCGCGTCAGCACGACGATCGCGACCATGAGGGCGGCGGTGACGATCGCGAGCCCCGCGCAGGCCACCCAGAAGGTGCGACGCCGGTCGATCTCCTCGAGGGGGACCGCCAGCGCAGACGTGATTGCCATGACCTCGCAGTGCAAGCAGCAGCCGGGCCCGAGGGTGGGCCGGCGTGCCCCCGGTAGTACCACCCGCCGAGGCCCGGTTCCGGTCGTCGTGACCGAATCGAGATCGCACTTTGGCGAGTCGGTTGCCCGGGAGCCCGGACGGGACATCCGGCCGCCCCTCGGGTAGGCTAATGGGGATGCCCAGACCTGACCCTGCGCCCGCCCTCGAATGGACGGAGGACCCGGCGGCCAACCGCTTGATCGCCGAGGACGCACTCGCTCTGCTCGTCGGCTTCTGCCTCGACCAGCAGTTCCCGATCGAGCAGGCCTTCCTCGGCCCGCTGCGGATACGCGAGCGGCTCGGGACCCTCGATCCCGGGCGCCTGGCCGCCACCGACCCCGAGGTGTTGGCCGTCGTCTTTCGCACGCCGCCCGCGATTCACCGCTTTCCCCGCAGCATGTCCGAGCGCGTCCAGGGCATCTCCCGCATCGTCGCGGAGACCTATGGTGGCGACGCCTCCCGACTGTGGAGGGAGGCCCCTACGGCGGTCGAGCTGCATCGGCGGCTGGCGGCACTCCCGGGCTTCGGCTCGCTCAAAGCGCGCATCGTCACGGGTGTCCTCGTCCGCCGCTACGGGGTGACCCCGCCGGGCTGGGAACAGGTCGTTCCCGATTTCCCCACGCTCGCCGACGTCACCACCGCCGACGAGCGTCGCGCCTACCAGGCGGCCAAGCGTGCCCACAAGGCAGCCATGCGCGCGCAGGCTGCCGAGGGCCCGGCGCACCGCGCCCCTTCGCGTGCCCCTACCACGAGCCGCGGGTCGGGACGCACCCCAACCGGGTCGGTGCGCGGCTCGGCCGGGCCCCGGCGCTCGCCGGCATCGAGGCCGTGACCCCGAGCCTGTCCGCAGCCGTCGCGGTCTTCGAGGATGGCGACGTCCGGATCGTCAGGGTGGGACCCATGGGCCCCTACGGCAACAACGCCTACATCGTCCGTGACATCTCCGCGCATGCGGGCCTCCTCGTCGACATGCCGCTGGAGGAGGGGCCCCTCCTGGACGCCATCGCCGCCGAGGGGGGCGTCCAGACGGTGGTCGCCAGCCACTGGCATCTGGACCACTGGGCGACCTACGACGCGGTCCGCGCAGCGACCGGAGCCCCCGTCCTGGTCGGCGACGCCGAGATCAACATCCCCGAGGAGCGGATCAATGGGCGGCTCGCCGACGGCCAGGAGCTCCGGGTCGGAGGCATCCGCATCGATGTCCTCCACACCCCCGGCCACACCCCGGGCAGCATCTCGCTGCGTGTGGGCGGGGCGGTGATCACCGGGGACACCCTTTTCAACGGCGGCCCGGGACGGACCTTCGCCGTCGGCGACCTGGAAACGATCCTGGCCTCGATCGACGCCCGGCTCCTGCCGCTACCGGCGGCCACCATCGTGCTTCCCGGCCACGGGCAGGGTACGACCATCGCCGGTGCCATGGCGGGTCGCGAGGCGTACCGGCGGCATCCCAAGCCACGCGGATTCGCCGGCGACGTCGAATGGGGGCGCTGAGGCTCTGATCGCACCGTACCCGCACGGGGAGTCGAACCCCGGTTGCCACCTTGAAAGGGTGAGGTCCTGACCGCTAGACGATGCGGGCGCTGCCGAGATGGTAGGGCTTCCCCGCGCGGCAGGCCGCGTGGGGACCCCTCTCTTATCACAGGGGCTCGCCGCCCCTCGGCGGCGCAGCAGAGCCGCGCTCGCCTCACCCCGCCACGCAGCGCGGCAGGCCGCGTGACCTCTCAGGCCACGAACTGCCCGGTCGCCATCAGGGTGGCCAGGAAGCCCATCCAGCCCGCCGACACCGCAATCAGGACCGTGCGCGACTGCGGATGGCGCCCGGTGACGTCCGCGAGGGCGAGGTAGATCGGCACCACCGTCATCTCGTACCGGGGCACGCTCAGCCAGTAGATGAGGGAGGTGGACATGAGCCACGCGACCGCGGCGAAGACCGTCAGCGAGGGTGACACCGTCCGCCAGTGCCAGGCCAGCCAGAGGACGGCGATCAGCCCCGCGGTGCCGAAGAGCAGCTCCATCCCGAAGACGAAGCTGTTCCCGTTGTAGCCGTCCACGAACGATTGGAAGGTGGCTCGCGCTCCATCCCACGGCCAGGCGAAGAGGCGGTTGAAGGAGGCCGACCGCTCCACCTGCAGGTAGACGAGCGGGTTGCCGGTGGAGAGCCACCCGTAGGCAACGAAGAGAAGCGGGGCGAGGGGCGTCGCGAGAATGGCGATCAGGCCGCGTCCGGGCCGGCCGCGCCGGCGGATGAGATGGTCGACGATGAGCGCCGGGATCAGGGCGACGCCGGTGATGCGCACCAGCATCGCGACGGCCGCGGCGATGGAGGCGCGCCCGTCCTTGCCCCGGCGCATGTAGTAGAGCGAGGCGGTGGCGGCGGCGAGGAAGGTGCTCTCCGAGAAGACCGCGGTCAGGTAGACGGCGTAGGGGAAGACCGCGAGCGCCCAGCATGCAAACTGCGCCGACGCTACGTCGCCGCGCTCGAGCAGGATCAGCTTGGCGAGAAAGAGCAGGCCGATCAGCTCGCCGATGGCGCTCACGACGATGCCGGCCAGGATGGTGTTGGGCACCACCAAACCGGCGATGTGGACGAGCAGTGGATAGCCCGGGAAGTACGCCCAGAGGTGGCCGGCGGCGCCGACCGTCAGGTTGAGCGGCCCGCCCGGGTAACCCCGTTGGGCGATCTCCGCGAAGGAGGCTCCATCCCAGAGGGCGAAGGGTTGGAGGAGCGCCGCCCCGGTGGGCAGGCCCGCCCCGGGGCCGCGAACCCACGCGGTCAGCATCGGCACCAGCAGCCCGATCAGCTTGCTGGCGACGAAGGGGGGAAGGGCGATGCGCAGCACGCCGCTCTGGCGAGCGGCGCTCTTCCAGGCGCCGGCGAGCGTGGACGCCATCTCCGGCGAGTGTATCGGTCGCCATGGGCCTAGCGCCGGAGCAGCCGGTGCCAGCCGGGTTGTCTCCTCTCCCCCGGGCGGCTCGCCTCGCCGGGGTGGACCTCGACCAGCTCGGGCGGCGTGATCCAACTGTCCCCCCGCGGATGGCCGACGTTGTGGGCGTAGGCGAAGGAGGCGCGCCGAAGAATCGTGCCCATCGGTCGTGGCACGCGGCATCTCGTGGCCGACGCGTGATGCGATCGAGTCTGCCCGGTCGCTTGGGTAGGCGAGACTGGTCGGGTGGCCGCTACATCTGATGTGCGCACCGAGGCGGCGCCTGGAGCGCGGCCCCCGTTGGGTCGCTCACTCTCTCCGGCAACGCCACGGGGCCGACGCCTGCTGACCACGGTCCTTGTAGGTCTGCTCGCCGGCAACCTGGCCGCCGAGGTGGTCAGGGGCATCTGGAACGTCGCGAGCGCCGGAGGCGTCAGCGACTGGATCCCCTTCGTGGCCGCGGCGCGGATGGTGGCCCGCGGCTCCCAGTGCCTTTACTGCGCGGGGCCGCTCGCCTCCGCCGAGTCCTCGCTGCTCGGGGGTCCCGTGCCGGTCGGGCTGCTGGGCACCATATCCAGCCCGGGCGGTAGCTACCTGCCCTTTCTGAACCCTCCCCCCGCAGCGCTGGTGCTGGTCCCTCTCGCCATGCTCCCACTGGCGATCGGCTTCGCCCTCTTCGCGGGACTCTCAGTAGCCGCAATTGTCGCCAGCTACCGCGTGCTCACCCGGCGGCTCGGTTGTCCCCCCTGGCCGACACTCGTGGCTCTCCTCTGCGTTCCAGGGGCATTCAGTTTCGCCTTGGGCCAGTGGGCGGGAGTCCTCACCCTCTGCCTGGTGGTGGCCCTGTGGCTCCTCGACCGGCATCCCCTCCTGGCTGGTCTCGCCCTCAGCTGCCTTCTGGTCAAGCCCCAGTACGTCTGGCTGGTCCCACTGGCATTGGTGGTGGTCCAGCGGTGGCGCGCGCTCGCCGGCCTCGCGCTCGGCGCCCTGGTCGTCGCTGCCCTGAGCTTGTTCCTCGTCGGCTCCGGAGGGATCGCGGACTGGGTCGGGCTCTCGCTCACGGCGGGCACTGCCCAGCTCTACAACTCCCCGAGCGTGCCCGGTCTGGTGGGGATGGTCCTTGGCCCGGGGGCTGGCTACGCAGCGCTCGCCCTCGCCGTACCCCTCCTGGCGGTGGGCGCGGTGACGTGGCGGCGGGGGCTACGCGCCGATCCCCCTCTGACCGTCGCCACGTTCGTCTGCCTGTCGCTGCTGCTCTCGCCCCACGTTCTGGGCCAGGACTTCCTACTCGTCGCCCCGGCGGTGGCTCTCGCCGGCCGCACCCGGCCCCGCCTTGCCGGCGCCGCGGCCCTCCTCCTCTCCGTGAGCCTCGTGGGGATCTTGGTCGTGGGATCCGTCCAGGTCGACGTTGCCTTCGTGAGCCTGGCGGTGGCCACACTCACTGCGGCTTTGGCCGGGCAGCCGGGCGGGTCCGCCGCCGCCGGTATACTCGGTCCAGTTCGCGGCGGTGCCCACCCAGGGCGGGCCACCACCTAGTCCAAGGAGGCCAAGCAGATCACTCCTGGCAACGGTCCCACTGCCGCGCGGCCAGCGTGGGGCATGGACGATCCTGTGAACCCCGGCAGCGGGGTGGTTCCCGTCGATGGACGCCCGCGTGGCGGGGGGTCCCCCCGCCCGGTCGGTTTCACCGTCTCCGGTCTCGACGCCGCCATCGTGGTCGCCGTCCTGCTGATCTGGACCGCGCTCTTCGTCTTCCTCTTCGCGCAGCGCTGAGCTCACCGGTGGCGCCCATCCGAACCCGGTTCGCCCCCTCGCCCACCGGATTCCTCCACCTCGGCAACATCCGCACCGCGCTCTTCGCCTGGCTGGCCGCACGCTCGACGGGCGGCAGCTTCGTGCTCCGCATCGAGGACACCGACCAGGGGCGGTACGTTCCCGAGAGCGAGGCCGCCATCCTGGAGACGCTCAACTGGCTGGAGCTGACCTGGGACGAGGGGCCGGAGGTGGGCGGCCCGCATGGCCCCTACATCCAGTCGCTGCGCCTCGATCTCTACACCGAGAGCGCGCGCAGGCTGGTCGACTCCGCAGCCGCCTACTGGTGCACCTGCGCGCCCGAGCGCCTCACCGAGATGCGGGTCGAGCAGCAGCGGCTCCACCAGCCTCCGCGCTACGACCGTCGCTGCCTTGCACGCCAGGACGAGGTCGCCGCGGAGCGCGCCGCCGGGATGCCGGCGGTGCTCCGCTTGCACATGCCCGAGGGAGCGACGGAGTGGGATGACGCCGTCCACGGGACGATCCGGTACGAGAACGCCGACATCGACGACCAGGTGCTGCTCAAGTCGGACGGCTTCCCCACCTACCACCTGGCGGTGGTCGTCGACGACCACGCGATGGAGATCACCCACGTCATCCGGTCGGACGAGTGGATACCCTCGACCCCCAAGCACCTCGCCATCTACGCGGCGCTCGGCTGGGAGCCACCTGTCTTCTGCCACGTGCCCACGGTGCTGGACGAGGCCCGGCAGAAGCTCTCCAAGCGGCGCGGCGCGCGCACCGTCCTCGAGTACGCCGAGGATGGATACCTGCCCGATGCGATGGTCAACGCCATGGCGCTGCTGGGGTGGTCGAGCGGAACGGAGCAGGAGGTGTTCAGCCGTGAGGAGCTGATCGCCGCCTTCACCCTGGACCGGATCCAGTCCTCACCCGCGGTCTTCGACGCCCGGCGCCTCGACTCCCTCAACGGGCTGCACATCCGCCGGATGGAGACCGAGGCTCTGGTCTCCGCCCTCGAGTTCCATCTGCCGGGCACGAGCATCGACGCCCGCCGCCAGCTGGTGCCGCTGCTGCGAGAGAGGATGGTCACCCTCCACGACGCCGGCCCTCTCGCCGCCCCTCTGATCGGGCCCATCTCCTGGGACCCCGACGTCGTCTTCCCGCCTCGCAAGGTGGACGCAGCCAGCGCGCAGGCGCTCCTCGAGGCCGCCGTCGCCGAGGTGGAGGCGGGCGGCCTGGACACCCTCGAGGCCGTGCGGGAGCGGCTCGCCGCCCTGCTGGATGCTCGCGGGGTCAAGGCACGCGACGGCTTCCGGGTGCTCTACATCGCCATTCTCGGCGCTCCCGCCGGGGTCCCCGTCTTCGACGCGATGGCCTTCATCGGCGCCGAGAAGAGCCTCGAGCGGCTGCGCGCCGCTCGGCAGGAGCTGGACCACCGCATCGGGCCCGCCGAGTAGGGTCGGGGTCGCCTGCCGGGTCAGCCCGTCCGGGTGGGGCCGCTGCGCTCCACGGTCATGCGCACCAGCACCCGGTGCTCACGGTGCATCGCGAGGCGGTAGTCCTCCCAGTCGGGGTGCTCGCCCGAGGTCAGCCGGTAGTAGTCGACGAGCGGCTCCAGCGCCTCGGGCAGGCTGAGGATCTCGACCGTCCCCTCGACGCTGCGCCACGGTCCGAAGAAGCGGTCGGTGAAGGAGCAGAGGGTGGCGTGCGGGTCGCGCCGGAGGTTGAGCGTCTTCATGGCGCCCTCTCGGGTGGAGATCACCACACGGTTCTGGGCGTCGACCGCGGCCACCACCGGCGACATCTGGATCCCCCCGTCGCGGCGGCGGGTCGCCAGCACGCCACGACGGTTGCTCCGGACGAATTCCAGCGCAGCCTCGTGGTCCATGGCTGACTACTCTACGGCCGCGGGACGGCCGCGAGGGCGGCTGGAGACCCGCGGTCAGCCCAGGTCGGTCCGGACTCGTTCCGACAGATGGCAGGCGGCGAAACGCCCGGCCGCCTTCTCCTCGAGCGCTGGTTCGTCCTCGCTGCACACGCCCGGGACCTGGGCTATGGGGCATCGGGTGTGGAAGCGACAGCCCGAAGGGGGATGCAGGGGCGAGGGGATCTCGCCGGAGAGCTCGACCAGCCGGCGCTGCGACTCCACCCGCGGGTCGGGCACCGGGACGGCCGAGAGCAGCGCCTTGGTGTAGGGGTGGTACTGGTGGGCGTAGAGGTCGTCGCTGGGGGCGATCTCGACGATCTTCCCCAGGTACATCACCAGCACCCGCTGACTGATGTGGCGCACCACCGAGAGGTCGTGGGCGATGAAGAGATAGGTCAGGTGGAACTCGGCCTGCAGGTCCTCGAGCAGATTGATGATCTGGGCCTGGATCGAGACGTCGAGGGCGGACACGGGCTCGTCACAGACGATCAGCTTGGGGTTGAGGGCCAGGGCCCGGGCGATGCCGATGCGCTGGCGCTGGCCGCCG
>Ga0181529_10001416_pt1 | contig 30927 bp, 23 predicted proteins | sample PEATcosm2014_Bin_36_FD_119763 | JGI IMG/M metagenome (GOLD analysis project Ga0181529, IMG submission 119763) | Peatland microbial communities from MTU Mesocosm Facility, Houghton, MI, USA - PEATcosm2014_Bin10_30_metaG | ecosystem: Environmental > Terrestrial > Soil > Wetlands > Peat | place... | reverse complement strand
GGCGACATCATCGCTCATGCCGTCAAGGTTGTGGGCAAGGACGGCGTCATCACCATCGAAGAGTCCAAGACCATGCACACCGGCCTCGAGACCGTCGACGGCATGCAGTTTGACCGCGGCTACCTCAGCCCCTACTTCGTCACCGACGCCGAGCGGCTTGAAGTTGTTCTCGACGAGCCTTACGTCCTGATCTACGAAAAGAAGATCAGCGCCATGAAGGATCTGCTGCCCCTCTTGGAGCAGGTTGCGCGCGGCGGCAAGCCCCTGCTCATCATTGCTGAGGATGTGGAAGGCGAAGCCCTGGCCACGCTCGTGGTCAACAAGCTGCGCGGAACCCTCAACGTTGCGGCCGTCAAGGCTCCCGGCTTCGGCGATCGCCGCAAGGCGATTTTGGGCGACATTGCCATCCTCACCGGCGGCAAGGCCATCACTGAGGATCTCGGCATCAAGCTCGAAGGCGTCAAGCTCGAGGATCTCGGCAAGGCCAAGCGCATCACCATCGACAAGGACAACACCACCATCGTCGACGGTTCCGGCAAGGCCTCCGACATCGAAGGCCGAGTCAAGGAGATCCGTTCGCAGATCGAGAAGACCACCTCCGACTACGACAAGGAAAAGCTCCAGGAACGGCTCGCCAAGCTGGTCGGCGGCGTCGCCATCATCAAGGTCGGCGCGGCCACCGAGACCGAGTTGAAGGAGAAGAAGGCTCGCGTCGAGGATGCGCTCCACGCCACCCGTGCGGCTGTCGAGGAAGGCATCGTCCCCGGAGGCGGCGTCGCCCTGGTGCGCGCCATCCCCGCCGTTGACGCCCTCATCAAGACCCTCGAAGGCGATGAGAAGATCGGTGCGCAGATTGTGCGCCGCTCCCTCGAAGAGCCACTCCGCCAGATCGTCGCCAATGCCGGCGAAGAGGGCGCCGTGGTGGTCGCCAAGGTCCTCGAGTCCAAGGAGCAGCACTTCGGTTACAACGCCCTGACCGGCAACTTCGAAGACCTGGTCAAGGCCGGTGTCATCGATCCCACCAAGGTCACCCGCACCGCGCTGCAGAATGCGGCCTCGATCGCGGCCCTGCTGCTCACCACCGAAGCTCTGATTGCCGAGATTCCCGAACCTAAGGCAGCGGCTCCGGCCGGCGGCCACGGCGGCGGCATGGACGGCATGTACTAGAACTGGCCGTCCAGCAAACGCGCCTTTGGCGCAAATGCAACAACCTGAAAGGCCTCCATCTTCGGATGGGGGCCTTTTTGTGTGAGTTTGACAGAGAAAAGGTATTTAGGTATGATTCCTAATAAATCTAGGATGATCATCCAATGCTGACAAATTCACTTGAAATACTCCTCGCCGATCGAATCTGGATTGCTGTCGCGCTGCTTCACCGTGAATTGCCCAATCGAGAGGATTTCTCGAAGGATGAGATTCGCCGCAAGTTGCAAGAAACAGATCTTGCTACCGGGACAAAGCCGGGGTCTGTAAGCGCGCATTTGAAGGAGCATTTGATCGCCAACGTCCACACAACATCCACGAAGTACATCATGATGTATGAGACGCGTCCGGGATTTCTCAGACTCTTTCGTCCGGGAGATTTCGTCGATCAGTGCCGTCAATCCAGACCGGCCAAGCAGGTTCCCAGGAAGGAGCAACTGCCGCTGGAATACCAGTCGCTTCTGGACTGGTATGAAACCTGGAGCAAGCAACATCCCTCGCCTGAAAAGCCAAACTGGCAAGACGATCCCCTCATTCGCCTGATCGGCTCCGGCCACCATATTTGGGCCGACGAGCACGCCGACGAATATGTAGAGAATCTGCGGAGGGAAGAAGCTTGAGCAAAGTCTTCTTCGACACCAATCTCTTTATCTATATGTTCGAGGGCATCGAGCCCAACCGCGGCCGGATGCTGGCGATCAGACAACGCATGCTCGAAAGAGGAGACCGCCTGGTGACCTCGGCGATGACCCTCGGCGAGGTTCTGGTTAAGCCCACAAAAATGGGACAAACTTCTCTAATTGAACAGTACGATCGAGCGATCCGGTCCGTAGCCCAGGTTGTGAGCTTTGACGCGTCCATCGCCTGGCGCTACGCATCCCTGCGCGCCACTCACAACATTCGCAACGCCGATGCCATCCAGCTGGCATGCGCAGCGCATGTAGGGGTTGACATGTTCATCACCAACCGCAAGCATCTGCACAGGCTTGACGTTCCGGGCATCGGCTTTATCGCGCCGTTCGAAAGAGTCCCCTTGTGAGGAGGCTGCTTCGCCGCGCGATTCCGCCTCATGCCCCAGGCAATCGCAGCTCTACTGTCAAATGCGTGTTACAGCTCCCGCGCCCGCTCAATTGCACGAATGACTGCCTGGGCCTTGTTGATCGACTCCGCATGCTCCAGCTCAGGCACTGAATCCGCCACAATCCCCGCCCCTGACTGCACATAGCCCTTGCCGCTCACCGACAACATCGACCGGATCGCAATGCACGAGTCCAGATTGCCGGAAAAGTCGGCGTAGAGCACCGCTCCGCCATAGGTGCCCCGTCGCGCCGGTTCTAGTTCTTCAATAATCTCCATGGCCCTCACCTTGGGCGCGCCCGAAAGCGTGCCGGCAGGGAAGCAGGCGCGCAAAGCATCCACGGCGGTCAACTCCGGCTTCAGACGGCCTTCGATCGAGCTCACAATGTGCATCACGTGCGAGTACCGCTCCACAAACATCAGCCGATCCACCTTGACGCTGCCGAACTCACTCACACGGCCCACGTCATTGCGGCCCAGGTCCACCAGCATCACGTGTTCGGCAAGTTCCTTTTCGTCGTGCATCATCTCATCGGCAAGCGCCTGGTCTTCTCGTTCGGTGGCCCCGCGGGGCCGCGTTCCGGCAATCGGCCGATACTCCACCTTGCCTTTATGCACACGTACCAGCAACTCCGGCGACGAGCCGGCCAGCTCCAGCGCCATCGGCTTCTTCAGCTTCTTCGACCTCTTTCCCGCCTTTACCGGACCGCCGCCCAGCGGTCCCTCCGGCGCAAAGCGCAAAAAGAACATGTACGGGCTGGGATTGACGGTGCGCAGAGCGCGATACACCTGGAAGCTGTCCGTATCCGGCTCCACGTCGAAGCGCTGCGACAACACTGCCTGGAAGATATCGCCGGCGGCGATGTACTCCTTGGCGCGCACCACCGCCGACAAGTAATCCTTCTTTGCGGTGCGGTACTTCACCTTGAGGTGCTTCTTCCCGCCCCCACCCCGCCCCTTGCTCACAGCAAGTTTGGGCAGCGGTTGAGAGAGCCGCTTCTCCAGTTTGTTCAGGCGTTGAACGGCGCGCCCGTAGGCGCTGGCGGCCTTCCCCCGCGACACATCGGCCGTCACCACCAGCCAGATCTCCTTGCGTACGTGGTCAAAGGCCAGCACCTCGTCAAAGAACATCAGGCAGGCGTCGGGAATTCCCAGCTCATCTTTGGCCACCTCCGGCAGCCGTTCGATCTGCCGCACCGCGTCGTAGGCAAAATAGCCCACCGCGCCGGCAGTGAACGGGGGCAGTCCCGGCAGCCGAGCCGGTTTGTGGCCTCCAAGCGCCTTGCACAGCACCGCAAACACGTCCGCTTCGACCTCGGTAACTTTCTTTCCTTCGGTAATCGTCACCGCGCGTCCGCGGGCTACAATCCGCTTGAACGGCGCCAGCCCGATGAAGGTGTAGCGTCCCACCTGCTCGCCGCCCTCCACCGATTCCAGCAGAAAACATTCGCGTTCCGCCCAGGCGGCCCGCAAAAATGCTGAGACCGGCGTCTCTAGGTCGGCAGTCAGCACGCGGCAGACGGGCACCAGCGTGTGTTCCCGGGCAAGCGCCTGGAACTCCTTGCGGCTGGGTTGGACAGGATGCACAGAAGCTTTCACAGCCTCCAGTGTAACTGCTCGCAAGAAGGCATAGCTTGCCTGGCAGCCTCTCTGTTGCAGAGCCGAAACGGAACCAGCCCAAGTCAGGCTCGAAGCCGGAAGGGGTTGACCGCAAAGGTCCCGGTTGGCTTGACCTCGGCGGACGTGTAGCCTAGAGTCAATAGGTTTGCGGATTTGTCAGCTTGAAAGTGGAGAATTATATGTCAACAGGTAATCCGGCACTAACTTTGGACCAGGAGATTAATCCCTGGGAGGCACAGAGCGCCCGCTTCGACTTCGCGGCCCGCAAGCTCAACCTCGATGAAGGTCTGTGGAAGCTGCTCAGGACCCCTGCGCGCGAGATCATCGTTCATTTTCCCGTGGCCATGGATGATGGACGCATTGAGATGTTCAGCGGCTTCAGGGTGCAGCACAACATCGCTCGCGGACCCGCCAAGGGCGGCATTCGCTACGCCCCCGACGTCACGCTCGACGAGGTGCGCGCCCTGGCCAGTTGGATGACTTGGAAGTGCGCGGTGGTCAACATCCCCTTTGGCGGCGCCAAGGGCGGCGTCATCTGCGATCCCAAATCCATGAGCCAGGGCGAGCTCGAACGCATGACCCGCCGCTACACCTCTGAAATTATCGACTTCATCGGACCCGAGAAGGACGTTCCCGCACCCGACGTCAACACCAACGAGCAGACCATGGCCTGGATCATGGACACCTACTCCATGCACATGGGCCACACCGTCACTTCTGTGGTCACCGGCAAGCCCCTCAACATCGGCGGGTCGCGCGGCCGCATTGAGGCCACCGGCCGCGGAGTCCTGGTGGTTTGCGGTGAAAGCCTTCGCTACCTGAAGATGCCCATCGAAGGATGCCGCGTCGTGATTCAGGGCTTTGGCAACGTTGGCTCCAATGCCGCGCGCCTGATGATGGAGCAGGGTTACAAAATTGTCGGCATCGCCGAAACCGACGGCGGTCTCTACAACGCGGCCGGCATCGATATCCACCAACTCGTCGAGTACAAATATCGCAACGCCACCACGCTCGGCTTCCGCGGCGCAGAGGCCATGCCCAGTGAGGAGCTTCTGGTTTCAGACTGCGACATCCTCATCCCGGCCGCAACCGAGAACGTGATCACCAGCCGCAACGCCGGCAAGATCAAGGCGCGCATCGTCGTCGAGGGCGCCAACGGCCCCACCACCGCGGTCGCCGACGATATCCTCGCCGAAAAGCGAATCTTCATCGTGCCCGACATTCTGGCCAATGCCGGCGGCGTTACCGCCAGCTATTTCGAGTGGGTGCAGGATCGCCAGGGTTACTTCTGGAAAGAAGCCGTGGTCAACGAGCAATTGGAAACCATCCTCCGCGACAGCTTCGACGATGTGGTCCGCTATGCCGAGGCCCACAACGTCAACAATCGCATTGCAGCCTATATGCTTGCCATCGATCGCGTCGCTTTCACCATAAGGCAGCGCGGCATCTACGCTTAACCGCATGCTGCCGACGGAACGTCAACCCGCCAACGAGGGAACGTCAACCCGCCAATAATGCTCGGTGCCCCAACCATGGCGTCCGTTTCATCGTCGTCATGGGTGGGGCACGAAGAACTCAACAGCCGCGCCGCATCACTCACCGCGCAGGTTGCGCATTTTTCTCGTCGCGATTTCGCTCCACATATTCGATGTAGCCCAGCAGCGCGCCCCAGTGGTAGAAGCGGTCGCTGCTCCCTACGTCATCTCCGGTGCCTGACATGGCATTGTAGTTCTCGTGCACGTGGCCGTTTTGCGTCCACTCTTTCAGAAACAGGTTGTAGGACTTCTGCGCGAATTCGCGGCGCGTGTCCGCATCGTCATAGTTTTCCAGGCCCAGGTAGACCAGGTAGTTCATCGGGCCCCAGATGCGCCCGCGCCAGTAATCCTGGTCGTGGAAGGCAGGATCGTCGATTTCGATCGACGGAATCACCCAGTTGCCCCAAAACTCCTTGGGATTGAGCAGATGTCGTTGCACCATAATGCGGCCCTGTTCCGGTGTCGCTGCCTTAGCCGGCAGGGGATAAAAGTTCGTCGGCGACAGACGCGTGCTGGATTCGCCGGTGTGCAGGTCCTTGCTGAGGAACATGCCCGCCTTGTCGTCCCAGAGAGTCGCAAGCTTGTTACGGTAGCGCGTACTGCGATCCCGCAACTCTTTGGCATCCTCAGTCTTCTGCAAAACCTCGGCCATCGCGGCCAGCGCGTCGCAGTCGGCAATGTACATGCTCATCAGGCCCACGTCGGCAAATTCGAGCACGTGCGTCTGCGTGTTATAAAACGTGCCGTCGTACATGGGGCTGTTGTCCAGCCCCGATTCCAAAATCGCCCCTGCCCGCGTTCCTACCGAATGATCGTCGGGATTGCCCGGCGCATTCTCAGGGTCGCTGCCCCAGGCAAGATAACCCTGTATATCGCGGTGTTCGCTCCACCAGAGGTTCCACTTGAGCAGCGGCTCGAAGGTCTCCTCCAGCAGCCAGCGGTCATGAAACTGCTTATAGAGTCCGAGCACTGTGATCGCGCCCACGGGCGGCTCCGAGCGGTCGTAGCTCTTCCATCCGGGCCGCGCAAAATTCGGTACGAACCCCTGCGGCGTCTCTTCGCGCAGAATTTCGATGGCGTTGGCATACGCCAGTTCCCGGTCTCCAATCGAGGCCAGCGTGGCCGCGAAAAAGGTATCCCAATCGAACAGAACGTAGCCGCCAAAACTCTGACACCACAAGCGGCTCACAGGGGAGATGACGCGGTGCTTGCCCGGTTCATAAATCGTGTCCCAGCCCAGGGTGGTCTCAATCGCGTCCATGAGCGGGCCGTTCTGCCCCGCCGACGTGATCGATTGCGCGTACGCCGCGTGTTGCCGCTCGACTGCGGCCTCAATCTCCGCCAGCGTGCGTCGCCGGCCGGTGCTGACGCCTACCGGCCCGCTCAAGATAGCGGAAAAGTACGGCGCGCCGACTGGAATGCCTGTGGAAGGGTCAACCTGCGGTATGCCAGGCTGCGTGCAGGTGCAATAGATCGGCACAGAACCCGATGCGCCATGCGTCTCAATAAAGTCTGTATGGCGAAGCACCGTGCCGGGACGGTTCCATAAAAAGTCCACTGAAAAAACTACGCTGGGCGGCAGCGCGCCGTCGAATTTGGACGGAAGCGGGGACACCAGCAGGACCTCGTCGGCGCCATCCCATGCGCTTTGAACTCGCCAGGTGTGCTCCCTCCAGGTGACGCGCAGGTCGCTATAGTTGCCCTTCCACGAGTGCGGCCCTGGAAAAACCTGCTCGGCGCCGGGTGTGCGGCGTCCGATCAGCGCGTCCGGCAGAAAATCATCCCCCGCCACGGTCGAGTTGTGCTTGACGCCGATGTGGATCGCCAGCCCTTCCGGCAGCAGAACCTGTGTGATCACGCTGTTCACGTCCCACGTGTTCCAGCCCCTGGCGAGCTGCTGCTGCAGTTGGCTGTAGGTCGCCGAAGGAGGAGCGGCGGAATCGGTTGCGGCCGCTTGTGCAGAGGCCGTAGCTCCGGACATCCAGGTTGCCGTCATCCACAATGCAATTGCGAGCACGCTGGCTGAGACGCGCATAAAGCTTGCGACGGGCATTAGAAATCCTCCATCACGGATCGGCCTTGTGCGGCGATCCCTTTCCCTCAAAAAACAGCCGCAGTCCAGAATATACGTTTGGGAATCCGGCGCCTGCATCTTCTCTTGGCGTTTCTGAATCCTAAAATGTACCACAAGCCTCCTCGATCGGGAGCGGAGCTCCTTGGCGCTTCATCGCGCTGCCCCGAAAGCTCTCCGGGACGGTTCTCGGCTCCTCCTTGCCGCGCGGCACTGCCACGTCGCCTCCTGCTTGAACTCAAACACGTGCATCCCCGCTTCCACTTCGTCCTCTTCGCTGCACGTTCGCAGGTATACAGCCTGCTGTGGAATACGCTTTGCGCGCGCAAGGTCTAACCGAGTACAGTTGCCCGGGGGGTAATCCGGCCAGGAAATACGCGCCCAGGCGACTTGGGAACAGGTTGAAGCAAAAAGCTGCTGCATCGAACTGCTTTTTCTTGCCGGTTGATGCCCCGAATCCTTCCTGAGGGCAGTAGGGTCCAGGTTTGCAGCCCCATGATCTTGTCGAAAACGAACATTCACAGTGGTTGAAAAAGAAAACATTTTCAGAGGTGAAACATGCGCATTTCCGCTCCACTTTTGTTTGCCGTCATTGGATTCACAACGTTAACCGCCGCAGCGCAAACCACAGCCGCCCCCGCCAAGGCTCATCACGCTCCAACGCCTATCCTGGCCGCAACGCCGCCCATGGGTTGGAACAGTTGGAATTTCTTCGCTGATAAAGTCACCGACAAGGACATCCGCAACGCGGCTGACCAGATGGTGTCGACGGGCATGAAGGACGCGGGCTATGTCTACGTGAACATTGACGACACGTGGGAGGCCGAGCGCGACGCAAATGGCGTTCTTCACACAAATTCGAGGTTCCCCGACATGAAGGCGCTGGCCGATTACGTCCACTCCAAGGGACTCAAGATCGGCATCTACTCCGGCCCCGGCCCCAAAACCTGTGGCGGATTCACAGCGTCCCTCGATCATGAGGTTCAGGATGCCCAGCTCTACGCCTCGTGGGGCATCGATTACTTGAAGTACGACATGTGCAGCTTCGGCGACGTGATGGCTGCCAAGGCTCCCAACGACAACGCCGGACAGATGCGGCTCATGATCGCAGCCTACACAAAAATGGGCAACGCGCTCAAGAGCTCGGGCCGCCCGATCGTCTTTTCGCTTTGCCAGTACGGTGTCGATGCGCCGTGGGAGTGGGCGCCTGCGATCGGTGGCAACCTGTGGCGCTCCACAGGCGATGTGCAGCCGAACTGGGACAGCATCTATGACATTATCAGCGAGCAGGCGGGGCTGGCCAAGTACGCGGGACCAGGCCATTGGAATGATCCCGACATGCTCGAAGTGGGCAACGGCGATCTGACTCTGGCCGAGAACCGCACCCACTTCTCCATGTGGGCCATGCTGGCCGCGCCGCTGCTGGCCGGCAACGATCTGCCCAACATGAAGCCCGCGATCAAGGACATCCTCACCAACAAGGATGTGATCGCGATTGACCAGGACAAGCTGGGCCACGAAGGCACGCGCGTCTACGCCGATGGCGAATTGGAAGTGTGGGCACGTCACCTTTCCGGCGGAGCGATGGCGATTGCGGTGCTGGACCTCGGCGAAAGCCGTTACTCCACCCACCCCTTCCACCTCAGCCTCGCAAAGCTGGGGCTGCACGGCCCGCAAATGGGTAAGAACCTGTGGACAGGCAAGGATGTGACGCTCACCGACGGCATGCCCATCGAAATCGAAAGCCACGATGTGCTGCTGGTTCGCATTGCGTCGCCCAAGTAAGAACGAAGTGCAAACGCCTGTGCCCCACCTTTTCGACTCGATTCCGTCGCAAGGGTGGGGCACAGCCATTTTTATGGATCAAGCGTAAGCTGGGCTCCGCTTTCGGCCTTGAAGGCCGCGCCCTTGGGACCTGTCCACACACTTCTGTTGAGCCGGGCCGCAAAAGATCGTAAAATGGGCGCGGCTTTAGCCGCCGAGAGATGTCTTTCGTGTCCAATCAGACTCTGCCGGCAGTCTGCCCGGGGTCTTAACCCCTGAAACGCGCCAACTTCCTCAAGGGGGAAATCCAATGATTCGCGTAGGTCTGGTTGGTTTCGGCATGGGCGGCCGCGTTTTTCACGCCCCGCTCGTCTCCTCGGTCCAGGGCCTCGTGCTCGCCGCTGTCCTCGAGCGCACCTCCAACAAGGCAGCGGAGCGCTACCCCGGCATCACTACCTTTCGCTCGCTCGAAGAGATGCTCGCCGACGCCTCTCTCGGTCTCTTCGTCGTCACCACTCCCAGCGGCACCCATTTTGAGCTCGCGCGTCAGATCCTCGAAGCCGGAAAAAATGTTGTCGTCGACAAGCCCATGTGCGCCACCTCGGCCCAGGCTGCCCAGCTCATCGCTTTGGCCAGGGCGAAAAATCTCCTCCTCGCTCCATTTCACAACAGGCGCTGGGACAGCGATTTTCAAACAATAACAAGACTTTTACATGATGGTCCGTTGGGCAGGCTTGTCTCCCTCGAGTCCCGTTTTGACCGCTGGCGTCCCGACATGCCCAAAGACCGCCTTTGGAAAGAAGACCCATCCCAGGGTGGCGGCGTCCTGCTCGATCTCGGCTCTCACCTCGGCGACCAGGCGCTGGTCCTGTTCGGCAAACCCGAGGCGGTCAGCGCCGAAGTCAGCCGCGAGCGCGACGGTCCGGGCGCCGTCGACGCCTTCACCCTCCGTCTCCGCTATCCCGGCCTCATCGTCACCCTCGGCGCCAACAGCCTTTCCTTGCCCGCCGCGCCGCGCTTTCACCTTCGGGGGACCAGGGGCAATTACTGGAAGTCGGGTCTCGATCCGCAGGAAGCCGCCCTCAACAAAATCACCCGCATTGACGATCCAAACTGGGGCCATGAGCCCTCATCCGCCTGGGGAACGCTCAACATCGGCATCGATGGCGGCACGGTCTCCCGCCCCGTTGAACCCGTTCCGGGTGACTACCGGCTCTTCTACGCCGGCATCCGCGACGCCCTGCTCAGCAATGCGCCGGTTCCGGTCAGCGCCCTCGACGGATGGCGGGTTTTGCGCCTCCTCGAATGGGCTGCTGAAAGCTCTCAGAAGCACTGCGAAATCGTCTGCGACTGGAGCGAAGAGCCGGACTGAGGCGAATCTCCGCCGTCCCTGAACGGGAGATCGTCCTTCACCCCTCGCCGCCCGGCTCTTTCTTCACTAGCGGCACCCAGAAGCGAAACCGCGCCCCGCCGCCTTCCACGTTCTTGGCTTCAATCCCTCCGCCATGCGCGGCCAGGATCGCGCGCGCAATCGCCAGGCCCATCCCCGACCCCTTGGCCTTAGTCGACCTGCGTTTGCCGCGGTAAAACTTCTCAAAAATCAACGGCAGGTCCTGTGCGTCGATCCCGGGACCATCGTCTTCCACGCAGAACTCCAGCTGATCGCCGCTGCGCCGGCTACTCAACGTCACATGGCTTCCCGCAGGCGTATGAGCCGCCGCATTTTCAAGCAAATGGCGCAGCACCCGCCCAACCAGGTGCGGATCGAACCAGGCCGGCTCCTCCGTCTCACCTGGTGCTTCGGCCGCAATCGTCACGCGGTGCCCGTGGAGCGCCTGGCGCGACTCCTCAAGCGCCTGGTCGAGCAGGGCTCGCGGCTGCTGCGGAGCCGGGTGTATCCCCACCACGTTGGCGTCGATCTCGGCCATCTCCACGGCCTCTCCAATCAACCGGTCCAGCCGCGCTGCCTCTTCGTCGATCACCGAAGCCATCTCTCGTTGGCTCATCTCGTCCATCCCCTCGGCCTCCAGCAGCGTCGAGGCCGCGGCGCGAATCGAGGTCAGCGGCGTGCGCAACTCGTGCGTAAGGGAATCGATCAGCGCCGTCCGCAGCCGCTCGCCTTCTCGCGCCGCCTCTGAGCGCGCTGTGGCCTCAATGGCCAGCGAGCGCGCCACCGCAATCGCCACCTGCGCGCTCACCGCCGTCGAAATCTCATGAGACAGGCTCGCCGGACGCCATGCAATCGAGCCAACCGGTCCCATCCCCACCATCAGCGTCCTCGCGCTCAAATCGCCTGGAATCGCAAGCGTCGGAGTCGGGGCCTGCGTCATCGCGCGCAGGCTGGAGCGAATGCTGATCGGCATCTCCGCGGTCGAAGAGTAGAACTCGTCCCAGTCGCGTACGTAAAGAACCACACCATTCAGAGAGAAAATGCGCTCGATGATCCGGGGCAGCTCGCGGATCAATCCCTCCGCATCCTCGTGGAGCATCATCTCCTGGCTCAATTCGTAAAGCCGCTCCAAATCTCTGCGCCGCCGCTGGGCCTGCCGCGTCTGCCGCCGTGCCCGCTCCGCCACCCGGCTCACCAAAAGGCAACAGGCGGCAAACGTGAACATCACGATCCACTCCTCCGCGCCGCGCAGCCGCAGCGTACGGTAAGGAAGAAGAAAGTAGTAGTCGAACGAAATTGCGCACAGCGCTGCAATATAAGCCGAGAGTGCGATCCCCGCCTGGGTTGCCGACCACACAACCAGCGCCAGAAACACCATGCCCGCGGTGGCCGAGTTGGCGCCCAACCACTCCAGCACGAAGGTCGTCGCGGCCGCCAGCGCCGTGGCCACAATCCAGTGGATCACCCCTCGGGAGTCCCGTAATCCTTCCATCAGCTTCGTTGCATCGAGCATCACGGAAATCATACGCGCCGTCGCGAATGATGTAATCTTCCCCTTGTGGGTGCTGAAAGAGGATTCCCATGCCCGGCAGAATCCTGGTCATCGACGATGAACCGCAAATCACGCGCGTCCTGCGTGCCTCGCTTTCATCCCAGGGCTACGACGTGCGCACCGCCAACGACCCCGAGGAAGGCCTGCGCGTCTTCAAGGATTGGCCGCCCGACCTGGTCATTACCGACCTCGTGATGCCGGGCATGAGCGGCGTCGAGCTTTGTCGCGCCATCCGCGTCAACTCCGCCGTTCCCGTCCTGGTCCTCTCCGTGCGCGAGCACGAGCGTTCCAAAGTCGAGGCCCTCGACGCCGGCGCAGACGATTACGTTACCAAGCCCTTCGGCATTCAGGAACTCCTGGCCCGCGTCCGCGCCCATCTCCGCCGTGCGCCCGAACGCGGAGAAACCGCCATCGAGGCCGGCGACTTCGTCATCGACCTCGGCAATCACAGCTTGACCCTGCTCGGAAAGCCCGTCCATCTCACCCCCAAGGAATTCGAACTGCTCTCTCACCTTGCCCGTCACGCCGGCAAGGTCATAACCCATCGAGCCCTCCTCACCGCCGTCTGGGGCGCACAGTCGGCCCATCAGCCGGAGTATCTCCGCGTCTTTGTCGGCCAGTTGCGCAAGAAACTCGAAGCCGATACCGGCAAGCAGTACATTCAAACCGAGCCCTGGGTCGGCTATCGCTTTATTCCCGAAGGCCTCGGCGCCGATCGGCAATAGACCCTCCCCAGTGCCCATCCGCACCACTCTTGTCCGCTATCCCCACGCGCCCGTCCCACCATGCGAAGGCTGTTCCCCTCAATCCTTACGGTTTATTTAGAAAATCTTTTTGTCTCTCAAACCTGGGTCAAGCCACAATCGGTCTTGGTTATGAGAGTTTTCCTGGACCGCGCACCTGGGGATTTGTTTTCTACGTTGAAACCAATCCATCGGCCTGCGAGCCTTCCAGCACCAAGCCGGCATTCAGAAAATCCGGCCGCGAATTGAGGGACCTCGAATGCAAGATTTCGTCATGATGCTGTTCACCGTAATTTTCTTTGCCGTGGCGTTTCTCTACGTCAAGGCATGCCAGAAGTTGAGGTAGCCCATGCAAATCGACTTCATCACTGTGATTGCCCTTGCCATATCCGTCCTGCTGCTGGGTTATCTCACCCTCACCCTGCTGTTCCCGGAGAAATTCTGACATGTCCGCTAATGGTTGGTTGCAGTTTGCTGTCTACTGCGTCGTCCTGCTTGCGACCGTGCGCCCGGTGGGCATCTACATCGCGCGCGTGCTCGAAGGCGAGCGCACTTGGCTTGACCCCGTGCTGCGCCCGTTTGAGCGCCTCCTCTACAAGCTCTGCGCCGTCAACGCCGACAGCGAGATGAACTGGCGCCAGTACGCCTTTGCCATGCTCGGCTTCGCAGCAGCCGGCATGATCTTCACCTACATCCTCGAGCGCGTGCAGCTTATCCTGCCCTGGAATCCCCAGGGGCTCGCCAATGTCGGTCCCGATCTCGCCTTCAACACCGCCGCCAGCTTTACCACCAACACCAACTGGCAGTTCTATACCCCCGAGAGCACCATGAGCTATCTCACCGAGATGGCGGGTCTCGCCACCCACAACTTCTGGTCGGCGGCGGCGGGCATCGTGGTCGCGGTCGCGCTCATCCGCGGCATCAAGCGCACCACCTCGTCAACCATCGGCAACTTCTGGGTCGACATGACCCGCACCACTCTTTACATCCTGCTGCCCGCCTCGCTCATCTACGCGCTGCTGCTTGTCGCCCAGGGTGTCCCCCAGAACCTCAACAAATACACCGTCGCCCATCCTCTGGAACAAACCAGTCCTGCCCAGCCCGCTCAAACTCAGACAATCGGCCAGGGCCCCGTCGCCTCCCAGGAAGCCATCAAGATGCTGGGCACCAACGGCGGTGGATTCTTCAACGCCAACAGCGCCCATCCCTACGAAAATCCCACCCCGTTTTCCAACTTCCTCCAGATCCTGTCCATCTTCATCATCCCCGCCGGCCTTACTTACACGCTCGGCCGCATGACCGGTTCTCCAGGCCACGGATGGGCCGTGCTCGCCGCCATGTTCCTGCTCTTCGCCGCCGGCTTCACCGTTTGTTACTGGGCCGAAGCGCAGCCCCACCCCCTCATTCACGGCGCTGTGCAAACCCGCTCCGCCACCGCCCCCGGCGGCAACATGGAGGGCAAGGAAGTCCGCAACGGCATCGCTGAAAGCGCCCTCTTCGCCACCATCACCACCGACGCAAGCTGCGGCGCCGTCAATGGCATGCACGACAGCTTCACCCCCCTCGGCGGCATGGTCCCGCTCACCAACATCATGCTCGGCGAAGTGGTCTTCGGCGGCGTCGGCTCCGGGCTCTACGGCATGCTCATCTTTGTCGTGCTCTCGGTCTTCATCGCCGGACTCATGGTCGGACGCACCCCCGAGTACCTCGGCAAAAAAATCGAGGCCTACGACGTCAAGATGTCCATGCTCTACGCGCTCATCTTTCCGCTCGTCATCCTCACCTTCACCGCCATCTTTGTGCTGCTGCCCAATGTCGGTCTCTCCGTCACCAACAACCCCGGTCCGCACGGATTCACTGAGATCCTTTACGCTTTCACCTCCGGCGCCGGCAACAACGGCTCCGCCTTCGCCGGTCTCGGCCCCAACTGGTGGTACAACGTCTGCATGGGATGGGACATGCTCGTTGGCCGCCTGCTCATGATGATTCCCGTTCTCGCGCTGGCCGGCAATCTCGCTCAGAAAAAAAGCGTGCCCCCCTCGCCCGGAACCTTCCCCGTCAACACGGCGCTCTTCGCCGTACTGCTGGTCGGCGTCGTCCTGCTGCTCGGCGCGCTCACCTTCTTCCCCGCCTTGAGCCTGGGACCCATTCTTGAGCACCTGCAGCTGCACGCAGGCCAACTTTTTTAGCCGCAGGTTCATTGGATCAACCGTTTTTTGAACCACAATTTCGTGGGCTTCGGAAACCAGAAGGTTAGAGCTGAAAGCTGAGAGCTAAAGGAAGAACACCATGGTTGAAAAAAAGAGTCTTTGGAACATAGACATCATGACCCAGGCGCTGCTCGATTCGGTGCGCAAGCTCGATCCCCGCGGCATGGTCAAGAACCCGGTGATGTTTGTCGTTGAGGTCGGCAGCGTGCTCACCTCCGCGCTGCTCATCGACAACACCATCCATCATCGCGCCGGCTTCGCGTTCAACCTCCAGATCACCCTCTGGCTCTGGTTCACGGTGCTGTTTGCCAACTTCGCCGAGGCCATGGCCGAGGGTCGCGGCAAGGCCCAGGCCGACACCCTCCGCAAGGCCAAGGGCGAGACCGTCGCCAGGCGCTACCTGCCCGACAACAGCCTTGAAGAAGTAGCCGGCGGCCTGCTCCGCGCCGGGGACATCATCTACGTTGTCGCCGGCAGCTACATCGCCGGCGACGGCGAAGTCATCGAAGGCGTCGCCTCGGTAGACGAGTCGGCCATCACCGGCGAGTCCGCCCCCGTCATCCGCGAGGCTGGCGGCGACCGTTCCGCCGTCACCGGAGGCACCAAGGTCCTCTCCGACTGGATCAAGGTCAAAATCACTTCCAATCCCGGCGAAACCTTTCTCGACCGCATGATCGCCTTGGTCGAGGGCGCATCCCGCCAGAAGACGCCCAACGAGATCGCCCTCAGCATTCTCCTTTCCGGTCTCACCATCGTCTTCCTGCTCGCCGTCGTCACCCTGCAGCCCTTCTCCATGTACGCCAAAGCGCCGCAGACCATCTTTGTCCTCGTCTCGCTCCTGGTCTGCCTCATTCCCACCACCATCGGCGGTCTGCTTTCCGCCATCGGCATCGCTGGCATGGACCGCCTCGTCCAATACAACGTCCTGGCCATGAGCGGACGCGCCGTCGAAGCAGCCGGCGACGTCAACACCCTGCTCCTCGACAAAACCGGGACCATCACCCTCGGCAACCGCCAGGCCACCGAGTTCCTCACCGCCCCCGACGTGAGCCATGAACGGTTGGCCAACGCAGCCCAATTGGCCTCACTCTCCGACGAAACCCCCGAGGGCCGCTCCATCGTCGTGCTCGCCAAGGAAAAATACAACCTGCGCGGACGCGATCTGGGCGGCATTCACGCCGAGTTTGTCCCCTTCACGGCCCAGACCCGCATGAGCGGCGTCAACCTGACCGGCACACGTATCCGGAAAGGCTCCGTCGATGCCATCGCCCGCTTCCTTGAAGACCAGGGCTCCGCGCTGCCTCAAAAGGTCCGCGACCATGTCGAACTGATCGCCCGCGCCGGCGGCACTCCCCTCGTCGTCGCCGAAAACGCCACCGCCCTCGGCGTCATCCATCTCAAAGACATCGTCAAGGGCGGCCTCAAAGACCGCCTCGCCCGCCTCCGCGCCATGGGCATCCGCACCATCATGATCACCGGCGACAATCCCCTCACCGCCGCCGTCATCGCCCGCGAGGCCGGCGTCGACGACTTCCTCGCCGAGGCCAAGCCCAAAGACAAAATGGACCTCATCAAGCGCGAACAAGGCAAGGGCAAGCTCGTTGCCATGACCGGCGACGGAACCAACGACGCTCCCGCCCTCGCCCAGGCCGACGTGGGCGTGGCCATGAACTCCGGCACGCAAGCGGCCAAAGAAGCTGGCAACATGGTCGACCTCGATTCCAATCCCACCAAGCTCATCGAGATCGTCGAGATCGGCAAGCAGCTCCTCATGACCCGCGGAGCACTCACCACCTTCTCCATCGCCAACGACGTGGCCAAGTACTTCGCCATCATCCCCGCCATGTTCGCCGGCGTCTTCCCGGTTCTCGGCGTGCTCAACATCATGTACCTTCACTCGCCGCAGTCCGCCATTCTCTCCGCGGTCATCTTCAACGCCATCATCATCGTGGCTTTGATTCCGCTGGCCCTCAAAGGCGTCAAGTACGAGCCCAAAGCCGCCGAAATCCTGCTGCGCAACAACTTGTTGATCTACGGAGTGGGCGGAATCATCGTCCCCTTCATCGGCATCAAAGCCATCGACCTGTGCCTCGTAGCCCTGCACATGGCCTCATAACCAGCAGAACCTCCGGTGCCCCAGGTCCCTGGCTTTTGGGGACCGGGGATGCCACAGAACTCAACCCGGCAAGAATCCGGCAAAGTTCCGCATAGGCGGTGATAGGCCGGAACACTAGAAATTGACAGATCGCCGGCGGAGGGAGCAGGGGCCTTCAGGCCCCTGAATACCTTCTTCGATAGGAATGGCTTTAGCCACGGGCATTCTCTGACCCCTGACCTCTGACCCCTGTTCCAAAAGGAGTTTCAAAATGCACGCCACCACCATCGCCGAAACAGAATCCACAATCCACGCCGTCCAGCCCATTTCAGCTGAACATTCCGTCTGGAAGACTTCGATCCTGTTCACCCTTGTCACCGCCCTCCTGCTCGGCATCGGCTATCCGCTGGTGGTCACCGGCATCGCTGCCCTTCTTTTTCCCCATAAGGCAGCCGGAAGCCTCATCCTCAAAGACGGTCAGGTCATCGGCTCCGAACTGCTCGCGCAGAGCTTCACCTCCGCCCGCTACTTTCATCCCCGTCCCTCGGCCGCCGGCAACGGCTACGACGCCACGTCCTCCGGGGGAACGAACCTCGCCCAGTCCAACGCCAAGCTCGTCCAGCGCATCCAGGGCGACATCGACAAGCTGGCCGCGCAAAATCCCGGCAACCCGGTCCCCATCGACATGGTCACCTACTCCGGCTCGGGCCTCGACCCCGACATCACCCCTGACAACGCCTATTACCAGGCCCCCATGGTTGCCAAAGCCCGCGGCCTCTCTGAGGATCAGGTGCGCGCGCTCATCGCTCAGCACATTGCCGGCCGCGACCTCGGTTTTCTGGGCGAGCCCCGCGTCAACGTCCTCGACCTCAACCTCGCCCTCGACAAACTATCGAAATAGACTTTCCTGGCGTTCAAAACAGGCTTGAGGCAGCGGCTTCCCAGCAGTCTCCTGTGCGGGATGGATCAACGGGCGTGAACTTCCATCCCGCAGTTTTTTCCCCGGCGCAATGCACGACCATCAGCGGACCTCACCGCTGCGACAACCTCAGTGCTTTGGCCCGAAGAGGCGCCGCGGAGTTTCCCTGGGGTAGTACGAAGTTCATGCAGCCGCCCTGGGGCAAGCGCGCGGCAAAAGTGCGGGCTTCGAGGACTGAGGCCCGTCGATACCACCTGTCGTTACCATGCCCCGTCAATTCTGAACGAATCGAGACCTTCTGCTTCAGCATCGTTGAGGAAGTGTTCAACCAAGCGATCCACGCGGCTGCCGCGCGGTCCGCGGCGCAGGCTGGCGCGCAGTTCAGCCAGATCGGCCACCGTCCCCGACGCCACCACTTCCACATCGCCGTCCTCGGTATTGCGCACCCAGCCGCGCAGCTCGAGTTCACTGGCTTCCCGATGGACAAACCAGCGAAATCCCACGCCTTGCACGCGGCCTTGAATGAGAAAGTGAAGAACCATCGCCACCGGTCTGGTCTCTGACCCCTTCTTCGCGCAAATCACGAGGTCAGAGACCAGAGCCAGTTTTGCAGATGCAGCGCCGCGATGCAACCTGCGGCCGATCCAACCGCGGCAATCGGCATCGACGGAGGTGCAAACCGCTCCACTCCCTCGCGCTACACTGGATTTGACCATGGTCTTCGTCCTCGACAACTACGATTCGTTCACGTACAACCTCGTCCAGTACCTGGGCGAACTGGGTGCGGAAGTTGTGGTGCGCCGCAATGACGAACTCACCGTGGACGAAGTTGAGGCCCTGCACCCGGACCGCATTCTTCTTTCGCCCGGCCCCTGCACTCCCGGTGAGGCTGGCATACTGGTGCCCCTCATCCGCCACATGGCCGGCAAGGTGCCCATCCTCGGAGTCTGCCTCGGACATCAGGCCATCGGACAGGCCTTTGGCGGTGAGGTGGTCCGCGCGCGCAACCTGATGCACGGCAAAACCAGCCCGGTGGAGCACGACGGCAAGGGCATTTTTGCGGGCCTTCCCACACCGCTCACCTGCACCCGCTACCACTCGCTCATTGTCGCCGAAGACTCGTTGCCCGCCGACCTTGTGGTCACCGCGCGCACTCCCGAATCGAATGGCGCGCCCGGCTCGGTCATCATGGGCCTCCGCCATCGCTCTTTGCCGGTGGAAGGCGTGCAGTTCCACCCCGAGAGCGTCCTGACCGACGGTGGTCACCAGATGATTCGCAACTTTCTGGAAATGTGACCGCGATGGTTCAATCCCGAAGACCTAAAACGCGCCTCCTGACCTTGTTCTTACGCGGGATGGGTCTGATCCCACTGCTGGTAATCTCCGCAATCCTTGCGCAAACTCTTCAAAGCTCCCCAACCGGAACAGCCGCCGGCACCGCGCCCGCCACTCCGGTACAAACCGCACAAAATGGTCCCATCGCGATTGTTTCAACGGACATCGGCAATCTGGCCAAGGCTGCAACCGTCACCGGCGCGGTCGAGGTCACGAGCGGCGCAGCCATCATTGCCGCCGGCGGCTCCATCACCTCGGCCGGCCAAACCACGCGCGTCATTCTGCCCCATCGCGGTGAGCTTCTGGTCTGTGCCTCAACGACGATCAACCTTGCCGCCGATACGAGTGCCGACACCAGCCGGCGCCCCGGCCTGCTCATGGCCATGGATCACGGCGCCATCGAGATGAGTTACGCTGCCGGCGCAGCCACGGCCCACAATGCCGATATTCTTCAAACGCCCGATTTCAGAATCCTGTTTGGTGGTCCCGGCTCGTCGGACGTGAAGGTGCGCCTCGGCCGGCAGGGTGATACCTGCGTCGACAACTCAGGCGAAAATGCGCCCTACGTGCTCGTTTCCAGCGTTTTTGAAGGCGGCGTCTATCGCGTCCAACCCGGTCAGCGGGTGATGTTTCAGCACGGCAGTCTGCACGAGGTCGTGGATCAGGAGAAGGAGTCCTGCGGTTGCCCGCCCGGCGCGCCCCAGGGCAACGAGTTCCCGCTCGCCCAGAGCGAGGGCCTTGCGCCCATGCCAAACCCGGAACCCGCCGTGGACCAGGATGCTTCGAACACATTGCCAACCAAGCCGCTAATGTACAAGGGTGCCGACCACGTGCCGCAACCGGCAGCCGCCTCCGCTGGACCGGCGGAAAGCACCGCTGCAAATTCTCCCGTTCCTAATCCTGCGGTCCACAAAAAACCAGGATTTTTCGCTAAGGTGGGTCACTTCTTCCGCCGCATCTTCGGCGCAGAGAAGAGTTAGTTTGAAATTGCCCGGATGATGCTTGACGTGATCGAAGTCCCGCCCGGCGCAACCGGCGCACGTAACGACTGCAACCACCCGGCTGAGAGCCAGGAGTGAGGAATCGAGAACTCCGACCATCCGCAATCCAGGCAGACACGCACATCCGGGGAAGGCGTCATCGGGGGATGGCTCAACGTGCGGGGACTGTTGCGATACAGGCGAATTTCCGCCGGAATAATCGAAATCGAGCCAGAGTGGCACTTTGGACAGGCCATTGATTCACCTCAAAAACAAAAAACAACCGACCTTGGGGAAATCAATAGTAATTTGATCCCGATCACGTTTTCAACAAAAAATCCACAGGTCTGCGCGTAACACGAAAGTAACTTCGATCTGGCAAATTAGTAACTTCATGTCATGAAAATCTGAGCAATTTAGATCCACGTAGAGAACTCTGCCTCGAACCGCCAGTCCTTAACAGACTTCCAAAAAGCTCAACGCGGAAGGCAGGCCGGGGTTTTAACCCCGGCCTGAATTGCACGGAATCGTCTGCGGCCTTCAGGCACTAACTCGCTCTTTTTGAGCGCGTTCGCCTCTTGTTCTCTCTTGTTCCGCAGCCTGTGAAGAAAGCCTCAGTGGCCGCTTCCCACACCCCACTGGATCCGCAATCCAGTCCGAAAGTTCACCGGCAGGCTCGGATAGCCGATCGGCGCAATGTGCTGTTGGCTCAGCAGGTTCTCCCCCTGGATATAGATGCCGAGCCAGGGGAGTAACTGGTAGCTCCCGCCCAGGTCGAGCTTGGCATAGCCATGATCCAGATTACGGTTCGGCAACAAAAGGCTGTTCCCCCCGTCGGCGTCCGCATATTCCAGGTAGGTTGAGTCGTCGCTGCGGCTGGCAAAGGCCGCGGTGAAGACGCCTGTCAGCTTTTGATGGGCGTAGCTCGCAGTCAGGAACCCCGAGTGCGGCGGACGCCGGAAGGGTCGAGCTCCCACAAGCGGCGAGATGGCGCCGATGGGAATTCCGTCGTAGGTCGGCGCATCCCCCCCCAACAGCGCCTCGTTGTCGCTGTCGAAGGAGCGCTGCACCACTCCGTCGAGGTAGGTGTAGCCGCCCCGCATAAAGAAGGATCGTCCAATTCCGCCTTCGACCGTGGTCTCAATCCCTTGTGTGCGGAAGGCCTCGGTATTTACCGTCAAGCCGTAGTCGTCGGTGTAGTAGTAGCCAAGCGCCGTCTCGAGCGCCTGTTTCTCGGCCGCGGTCAGTCCCGGAATCACATTGGGCAGCAGCACTCCGCCCACGTACTCGATCTCCCTGCCAAATTGATTGTGAAAGTAGCTGGCGCGGAAGACGATTCGGTCGCTCAAAAAACCCTGCTCCATGCCCCCTTCATAGGTGCGCACGCTGGGTGCGGCCAAGGGAGAAATGTTCAGTTCCGTCGCAACGGATTGGTACCCGTTGCTGACAAGAAATTGGTAGAGTGATCCGAACTGATCCGTCAGAGCCGGTTCGCGCACGGCATCGCCAAAATTGAAAAGAATCCGTGTGCCGGTGAAGATTCCCTTGCGCGGCCGCACCGCATAATACGAAATCCCCGCGCGCGGCGAAGTCTCGGTTCCAAAGAGAGAGTAGCGTTCCAGGCTTCCGCCAAGCGTATAGAAAAACCGGCTTTTGAAATCCCCATTCACCGCCGCCAGGTAGTCGTAATTCGTGCGCTGGGCCACCTCATGCGTTCCGTAGCTGGGCACATTCTCAAGTCCGCGCTCGTTCTCAAAGTGGAACCCGGCCATCCCCGTCAAATGCGGCGTAAAGCTGTAGGTGCCTTGGTAAGAGACCTGGTCGCGATTCGACGCAAGCTGATATTGATACGGATACGTTTGCGCGTAGTCGAGCACCGCCTGTCCCATGACCGAGTACCCGTTTGCTCCGGTGATCGTAACCCCTTGTCCAAGGCTGTCCCCGTGCGCATCGTAGGACCCGTTCCCGTCTTGTTGCCAAAGGCTATACTGCTCCCGTTTGCGGGTCAGGCCGTAACGCACGCCTTGATGGAACGCGGCCGTCGTTTGATTGTCGGCCGATCCGCTCACGTAAAGGTCCTGGTCTTTCTCCGTAGCGTCATCAGCCACGTGATAGAAGTCCCAGGCGTTGGGAACTCCCGTTGCACTCACTCCATAGTGAAGCGTGGCGCGAATTTGCGTGTTGCCGCTCGGCTGCCAGCCGATGTTGGCCGTCGTTGCGGCCACGTGGTACTCGTCCATCGGCAAATCGTTTGCCGTTTGCAGCCAACTGAATGCGCCCAGGTAATCGATCTTGTTGTGCGCGCCGGCCACCTCGAGCTGCTCGCGCGACGTGTTCAAGTTTCCCGCGTCGCCCTCAAACAGAAGGGAAGGGAAGTTGGTGGTCCCATGCTGCGTGGTCAGGCTCACAACACCGCTGTCCGCGTCTGCACCATACAAATTCGAATTTGGTCCGCGATAAACCTCGGCGCTCTCCACCGCGGTCGTCGAAAGTGGTCCGAAATCGAATCGTCCACCCATATCGCCGGCGCTCACACCGTCGATCAGAATCTTGTTCGCGTCCGAATTGCCGCCACGCACAAAAAGCGAAGTCTGCGCGCCGCGCTGGCCCTCCTGCACCACAACCGTGCCGGGCATCAACCGCAACGCGCTCACCAGGTCGTCGCGCAACGCCAGGTCCATCGGCTCCAGCACGCTCGTCGCCGCGCTGGTTTGGGATTGCGGCGTGGGCGTTCCGTTCGCCGTCACCACGATCGACTCGCGCACCCACTCCGGCTCCAGCACCACGTTGCGCTCGATCGAGTCCAGTTGCCCGGCATAGAAATCAGGAGTCTGCAACTGACGAAAGCTCTTCGCCGACACCACCAGAAAAAATCGGCCGCTGCCGCCGGTCAGGATTTCAAAACTTCCATCGGCCGTTGAAACCGCCGCGGCCACCACTTTTCCATTGCTCAACAGAGACACCTTCGCGCCCGTCACCTTGGCGCCGCTCCTGTCGGTCACCACGCCGCGGATCGAAGCAGCGTGACTCGCTGTGCTCAAAAGCAGAATTAGGATTGCGGCGAACGCATACGCAAAACCGCGCCCTTGGCAGGCGCGCGAAGACAAGAATGCAGACATGATGGCTCCTTCGTCCCCCTCGGAACGTGAAAGCGGTTCAAGTCGCTGGGACCGGTCTCCTGACTTGCGCCTTCTCATGCCACCTTCCCAAAGACCGGCGTTGGGCCCGTCTCCAGTGGTTTCCTCGGCTCCCCGCGAACTGCGGAAGAACCCTGGCTGAAATCCTGCCTTCAACCAACGAAAGGATCGACGGTGGCTGAGGCAGGGGCGCTCACAGTTGCGGGGCAGTAGCGGAGTTTCACCGCCTTCCCGAGCATCCTGGCGATTGTGGGTTGAACTAAGCCGTTCATCTCTGAGCGGCGGTGACGCCATGGAACGAACTTCCATGACATCAACTTTTATAGCCGCAAACCAGCGCGAAGTCAATCACTCGATCTCAGCCCTCAATCTGCACCTGGCAATGAGGATCAAAGCTGAATTGAATCAGGCTTCAGTGGTGACCCCGGGCTGATTCGAACAGCCGACACGCAGTTTAGGAAACTGCTGCTCTATCCATCTGAGCTACGGGGCCACTTTTTGAATCAATAAGGCGCAAGGCCCACTTCACCCACAAACCCCGCAGAGATCAAATTGAGACCCGTTGGGGCGCAAAGATCGTGGGCCCGAGTGAGGCAAGCCATGTTCCCAAGATACCAGCGTGGGAGCATCCGGCGCGAGCAGGAAGTGGCGGCAAGCACATCTCACAGCAAGACCCCTCCTCCTCCGCGCAGCGATTCATCCTCGTCACTCTCCGAGACCAGTTTGTCTGTGAAGCCTGAATCTGGCGGGTGGTCTGCTTTTACCCCGCCGCAAACCGGCGCTCACGCGCCGGCTTGCGGTCTATTTTTGCTTCGCCGCGTACAATGCAGAAGTTTCCTGTGCACCTCTATTCAACGGCGCATGAGTAGTTCGACACGCGATCGCGGCAACGCGATCGCAGCAATCTGAACTGAGGGGTTGAGGAAAGCGACGCTATCAGGAAGCACCCGCGCATGCGGGCGTTTGAGGAGGGATTCATGAACAGACGGCAATTCGGCAAACTCGGCTTGATGGGCGCTCTTGCCGGCGCGGTCAAGCCCGCAAACGCAACCGCAAAGCATGCGCAGCGGCAGGCTAACGAGACCGCGAGGCCCTATGATCCGTCCGTCATGTCGATACAGCGTCACATCTCGCCGGAGTGGTTTGACGATGCCAAGTTTGGTATGTTCATCGATTTCGGCCTGTATTCAGTTGCGGGATATGCGCCCAGGAAGGAAAAAGGGGCGATGTATCCGGACTGGTATCTCCTCAATATGTATAACGATCCGGCCACGGTGAAGTATCACCAGGAGACGTGGGGGGCGAACTTCCAGCGCGACGACTTTATTCCCTTGTTCAAGGCGAATAACTTTGACCCCGAGTTTCTGAGCAAAACCGCGGCCGACGCGGGGATGCGCTATGTGGTGCCGTTCTGCAAGCACCATGACGGCTTCTGTTTGTGGCCGAGCAGTTATACCCGGCGCAACGCCCTCGCCATGGGGCCGAAGAGAGATCTGATTGGGCCGCTCAAGGAGGCATGCCGCAAGCGGAACCTGAAATTCGGCTTCTATTTCTCGCTTGAAGAGTGGGAGTATCCGATTCTCGAAAACGGCAAAGAGGTGGTCCGCGTCTGGGGCGAGTCGAGCTGGGCCCCTTATCAAGGAGCCACCCACGAGATCGTTCCCTATGACCCCAAAGTGATCGACAAAAGGATCACGGGAAAGATTCCCGTCAAGGATTTCTTCGGGGATTACATTATTCCGCAGGCCAAGGAGTTCATTGATCTGTACGACCCCGACATTCTCTGGTTCGACGGAGATTGGGACACGGACATCCGGGAGACGAGATCGCCGGAGATCGTCAGTTACTTTTACAACAAGGCGGCGGGACGCAAGCTGGTGGCGGCCAATGACCGGATGGGTGCTGGCACGCGCTCAGACCTCGGGGATTTCTTCTGCAGCGAATACGGCTCGATCAGCGACCTCCAGCAGCGCCTGGTCCACAAGTGGGAAGAGAACCGGGGCATCAGCCAGTCCTTCGGGTACAACTGGCAGGACACGGACACGAATGTTCTAACCTTGCTGGACTTCATTGAAATGCTGGCGCGGATCGTCAGCGAAGGCGGAAATCTGCTGCTGATCGTGAATCTGGACGGAACGGGGAAGATGCCGGATTACATTCTCGCGCGCCTGTCCGATGTCGGAAAGTGGCTGAAGATGAATGGCGAGGCTATCTACGGGACGCGGCCCTGGATCGTCGCCGGCCAGATGGACGGTACGCGCTTTACACAGAGCAAGGACCGGCGGTATCTGTACGCCATCCACAAGGGATGGCCGGGGAACGGTACGGTGACGATTGAGCACCTGATCCTGAATGACCCTGCACGAATCCGGCTCCTTGGCGCCGATCAGGATCTGAAGTGGACACGCAAGGATTGCACCGGGAGCGTTGTGATCCAAGTGCCGCAAGCCCTGCGCCCGGCGGTCGACACCAATGCCATCGTTCTCCGCATTGAACTCACCGATTGAGTTCCAAGGCATCCTGCCGGCAAAACGCAACGAGAGCGACGGATTGATGGACTGATGGACTGATGGATTGCTGGATAGAAATCAGTTCGCGAGGATGCGGCTGATAGGAAGCAGGTGATCTTCCTCTGGAGTGAGGGAGAGGCAAAACTCCCCGCCAGGGGAGCGATTCGATCCCCCGATCCCCTTGCGAGTATGTCTGATTTCGAGACTGGCTTACCATATATTGTTATCAATCACTTGGCGGATGGGTGGCTACTTTTTGCGCTAATTGGAATCGCCTTCTTGTCGTAATGGCTCATGGCTGCAGCAATGGCCGCAATCTACCCCCTTCTACGCTGAGAAAAGGGTTGACCATTATATGCCATTGGCATATAGTTTTTCTATGCAAACGGTGGTCGAAACCCCGATGTTCCTGAGAGCCGCCGAAGCCATCTATAACGAAGCGGACCGGGAAGAAATCGTGCGAACCATCGCCGCTTACCCGGAGGCCGGAGACTTGATGCCCGGCACAGGAGGGTATCGCAAGCTGCGCTTTGCACGTTCCGGCATGGGAAAACGCGGCGGCGCACGAGTTGTTTATCTGTACGGCGGTGAGGATCTGCCGATCTTCCTCATTACCGTGTATGCCAAATCGGAGAAGGGCAATTTGAGCAAGGCGGAGCAGAATGCCCTGGCCAAGATGGCGAAGAGTTTCTTTGCCGATTACAGGGGGAAGCGATGAGCAAATTGTTTAAGGAGATGGCACAAGGAACGGCTGAAGCCCGCGCCTACATGGAAGGTGAGCGCAAGGGCTACAAGGTCACTCTGCCTGAGACCGTGGACGTGCGAGGTCTTCGTAAGCGCCTGCGCCTGAGCCAGGGGCGTTTCGCGGATCGATTCGGTTTGTCGGTGGATGCAGTTCGTCATTGGGAGTCAGGCCGCCGCCAGCCGGAAGCCGCCGCGCGCGCGCTTCTTATCGTCATTGCCGCCGACCCTGAATTTGTGATGCGTTCCTTGGCTAAAAGTGCGTAAACAACACCTGCGGTGCGGCCGGCGGCCCACGGCTCGGTGTGCCGGCTGCATAAATCCGATTTGTCAAAAGCGGGATCGGGATCCCGCCAAATTCAAGCAATTACCAAGAGGAATATGCGCCTTGGTTGCAAATCCAGCAATCTGGCGAAGATTTTGGCTCCCCGCTCTTTTGAATTGAGACGATTTTTCTCCACGCTTTGCGATAGCGCGCAATCAATTTTGGCAGAAAGCAACGATCCACGCTTACCGGCGTTCGCCGGAACGCGGGTTTCTTGATCTTGGTCAAGTCCGTGGCAAGGCGATACTCGTCGAAGACGCCAAGGATCGAATTGATGGAACGCTGCCGACGGTGGAATTCAGCGTAAAGGATCAATTGTGATGCATCCAAGTCGTTGAACGATTTCGAGGTCTTATGATCCACGATGAGCAGCGAGCCGTTCCGCGAAAGAACGAGGTCGGGCACGCCGATGATGGGCGGCAGGCCGGGCGCGAGATCCATGAAGAAACACTCCTCCACGGCAAGAATGTCATGTTTCTCCCACTGGTTTTTCTGCATTAACGTCAAGGCGTTGCGCAGCTTGAGAGTGTCCTCGGCTGACAAGGACATTTCACGAACTTGATTGGCCGATATTGCTGGCTTAGTCCGCTGACCGTCTTGCAGAGAAGCATAGAATGCTTCGGCCGTCTGGTGGAAAAGAGTGCCCCGGTTTAGTGCATCGGATTCCTGTTTGATGTGAAGAATATGTTCGTTGTAATAACAACGAGGGCAACGTTCAATGCAGGTCAGCTTGCTATGACTCAAATACGGTATGCCGGAGCTTTCGAGTCCGTTTATAAATTTGCCCCATTTGCGCGGGCGATAAAGTTGCCATGACCTTTCCAGCGAATGCGCTGATTGGAAGAGCTGTGTGCCCGGTTTGCCCGATTCACTGCGCAGGTCTGCCTTCTTCGCAGCCTTTTCCGGTGGGCGCTTTGCAACTTTCTTCGCCGGAACTTTCTTCATCGAGGCCAAAATTTGTTCCTCCCCGTTATGGGTTTTTCATCTCAGGACCCCATACATCAGAAGGCGCTTAGTTAAGTCTCGACGCGGTCACATATCTGAACTTCCCGGCCCAGCGTGCTGTTAACGGGAGCTAGGCGTCGGAAACAGAATCCCAGAACAGCCACTGAAACAAGTCGTCCAACCTATTTCTTCATCTCACTATCAAGGAGCGCTGCAAAGCCCGTCCAAGTCTTCTTGAGGCAGTTGGTCTTATTCTTTTCAGGCCACCACTCTACGCTCCCCTTGCCCATGATCAGCGTTCCCAGCAGCTTGTTCCCTCTGCGTACTTTAACTCGGACAGAGTTACTGCTCCCTTTCTTCGTCAGTTCAACTGTTGAGGCTTGCTCGACAATTACTGTGGTTGACGTTTGAGCTTTCCTTTTGGCCATGTTCCTAGCAGGTATCCTTTCAGGAGAGATCGTAGCGCATGTCTGCGAGCTAGCGTAGTTGATTCGAACGCGGCGATGATTCCCAACCCGCTAACCGGCTTTAACCGGTTGGCCTATTCGGTGTCAGTTTTTGGTGTCGGTTGGAATTGGTAATCAGTGCAGGTCTGTGCCTTTAGGTGCCACTTTCCCACAGACGGCAAGTCTCATGCCATATAGAGCATGGGTCCATGGAGTTCCTATATATTATTGATTTAAATGATCTTATGGCGGAGATGGGGAGCGATTCGATCCCCCGATCCCCTTGCGAGTATGCCTGATTTCAAGTCTGATATAGTCACTGAGTATTCAGATGCCTGCCTTCCATAGAGCGCAAAGAGTGGGGCTCATGGCTCTCTGCAAGTGGGCAGGCACCTGACCAGAGGGGTGGCATGCATACTGCAAATTGCATCCGAAACTTGTTCTTGGCCGCAATCGTCTCCGCAGCGCTCTGCAGTGCTCGAGCTGAAGTCAAACTTCCCAACGTCCTTGCAGAGCACATGGTAATCCAGAGAGATAAGCCTGTGCATTTGTGGGGGAACGCGGACCCGCAGGAGCAGGTCGATGTTGAATTTCGTGGCAATCGAGCAAGTGCTGTTGCTGACGCGTTGGGCCAGTGGAGTGTCTACCTTCCTCCGGGAGCAGCAGGCGGCCCGTTCGATCTGACCATTCAAGGCAAGAACCAGATCGCCTTTCACGACATTTTGGTCGGCGATGTGTGGGTGGCATCGGGACAATCGAACATGGAATTCCCCATGGGCCTGAACCACTCTTGGCGCTTCGGCGTCAATAACATGGATGCGGAGATTGCCAAGGCAAAATACCCGCTTCTTCGCCTGTTTCACGTCGACATGCAGCACGCGGAGTATCCGATGGCAGATGCCGAAGCGCGCACCTGGACCGCGGTTACACCTGAAAGCGTTGCGGACTTTTCTGCCGTCGCGTATTTCTTCGGCAGTGAAATCCTCGAAAGGGAAAATATCCCCGTTGGGCTGATCGAATCGGATGTAGGCGGAACACCGGCCGAGGCTTGGACGAGCATGGATGCGCTCACCGCTGACGCGGCTCTTATGCCCGTACTCGCCGCTTGGGCTCCGCAAGCAGATGGCGAAGTTGCCAGGCAGCAGAAGGTCGCGCTCATGCGGCGCGCCTATCAGGAGGCTGTGAGTCAAGGTGCCCAGCCTAAGCCTTACGACGATCCCCGCTCGGCGTTTTTCTCCGCGCCCGCCCAACTCTTCAATGCCATGATTGCACCCCTCACCCCGTTCCCGATCCGCGGCGTGATCTGGTACCAGGGTGAAAGCAATACAGGCAAGGCGCGCGCTCCAATCTACGGCCGTCTTTTCCAGACCATGATCACCGATTGGCGCAAGCAATGGGGCCAGGGAGACTTCCCGTTTCTGTTTGTACAGATTGCAAACTTCAATTCATCCGACGATTGGGCTACTGTTCGCGATGCGCAGCGACGCACCCTCTCTCTCGCCAATACGGGCATGGCCGTGACCGTGGACGTGGGGGACGCAACCAACGTCCACCCGCGCGATAAGCAGGACGTAGGCCACAGGTTGGCGCTATGGGCGCGCGCGCTCTCCTACGGCGAGCACATCGAGGATTCCGGTCCGTTGTTTCGGCAGGCGGTGCCGGAAAAAGGTCAAATGCATGTCTGGTTCGACCACGCCGGCAGCGGACTTGTTGCCAAGGGTGGGGACTTGACGGGTTTTGAGCTGGCTGGCAGCGACGGAGTGTTTGTATCCGCGGCGGCGGCCATAGAAGGGGACACAGTCGTCGTTTCGAGCCCTGGGATTCCGGCTCCGGTATATGTTCGATACGGCTGGGCATCGAATCCACAATGCAATCTCTTCAATGCTGACGGCTTGCCTGCATCGCCATTTACGTCAGCACCAATAAATCTGTTTTGATGGGCTCCGGCTGTGAAGTTTCAACAGGTTGTCCATTCGATCTGACTGCGAGAAGCTGGTTCTGCGAGGAATCAGATTTCCCGGAGGGGTCGAATGGACTATCACCAGAATGCCCGACTGACCGTTCATAGTCGAGAGCAGTCGGCCAGATATGTAATTGAGTAGGGCGGCCTTCATTAGTCAAGTATGTTATTGCAGCTTATTTCCACCCTGAATTGCAGAAAATTGGCTTCGCTTGGCGCAGAATCGTTCCATAGCAATTTTTCAGGGCTCAGGGGCAAACAAGGCGTTGCGGCTTATGGGTCTGCCTTCCATCGCAATCACCCGGAAAACCGCCAGAAGTAACCCGCAATCGCCCGTAACCCGTTTGCTGTGAGGATTCTGCGGCTAAG
>Ga0181529_10001414_pt1 | contig 30967 bp, 25 predicted proteins | sample PEATcosm2014_Bin_36_FD_119763 | JGI IMG/M metagenome (GOLD analysis project Ga0181529, IMG submission 119763) | Peatland microbial communities from MTU Mesocosm Facility, Houghton, MI, USA - PEATcosm2014_Bin10_30_metaG | ecosystem: Environmental > Terrestrial > Soil > Wetlands > Peat | place... | reverse complement strand
GGCAAGGCTTGCAACGCTTTGGGGTCGAATAACCACGTTCCTGAAAGAACGTCTGATCAGCAGCGGTGAAGGTAAATTCCTGCCCGCAGTCGCTGCACGTAATTTGCATGTCTCCGGCCATAGTTCTCCTTGGGGGGAATTGTACAGCCCAATTCGCAAAATTTCGCAAGGATTCTTATGAAATAAATCAGCTTAATCAGAAAAGCGGGTTTCCCACGCCGCCGCAGCCGCGTTCAAGCGAGTGGATGGGGATGCGGCGGGTGCCCCGGATTGCCGGCGGATGGAAAAACCGTGCGGCCGCGGACGCGCTATCATCGTTGCACTCAACTTTTTTGAGCAAGGTGTCGTCCCGATGCGCATCGTGACCGTTCTCACCTCGCTGGGCGTGGGCGGAGCGGAGAAACAAGCGCTGGCCGTGGCAGAGCGCATGGCCGGACGCGGCCATGCGGTGGCGATCATTGTGCTCAGACCGCATTTACCGGAGGAGTGGCCGACCACGCTCCCGGTCGTGCATCTCGACATCCGCAAAAATCCGGCGAGCGTGGCGGCGGGATTCCGGCGCGGGCGGCATTTCTTGCGTGAGTTCCGGCCCGACGTGGTCCACAGTCACAGTTTTCACGCCAACATCCTGGCCCGGTTGATGGCGATTGGCACGCCGCGGGCGGCGGTCGTGTCCACCGTGCACAACGTGTATGAAGGCGGGTGGATGCGCATGATGGCGTACCGGCTGACGGATGAGTTGAGCCAGCGCACAGTGGCAGTGAGCGAGGTCGCGCGGGAGCGTTTTGTGCGCGCGAAGGCAGTGAGTCCCTCAAGATGCCTCGTGGTCCGGATCGGAATCGATGTCGAGGAGTTTGCTCCCGATGCGGCGCGGCGGGCGCGAATGCGGACGGAACTGCACGCGGCAGAAGGCGCCCCTACGGAATTCGTCTGGCTTGCGGCGGGCCGCGTCGCGCCGGCGAAGGATTATCCGAACCTGTTGCGGGCCTTTAGAGAGCTGGAGAAGCGGCAGAGCGGTGCCCAGTTGTGGATTGCCGGCGGTGGGACAGCCGCCGAGTTCGCAGATCTCGAAAGCCATCGCCATGCGTTAGGCATTCGCGGAAGGGTTCTTTGGTTGGGATTGCGGCGCGACCTGCCCGCGCTGCTGGATGCCGCGGACGGGTTTGTTTTGGCTTCGGCGTGGGAGGGAATGCCGCAGGTGATTGCCGAGGCCATGGCCATGGAAAAACCCGTGGTGGCGACGGATGTGGGCGGAGTGCGCGAGTTGGTGGGCGATGCCGGCACGCTGGTTCCGGCAAAAGATCCGCAGGCGCTCGCGGAGACGATGCAGGCAACGATGAGGCGGAGCGGGGAAGAACGCACGCAGTTGGGGCGCGCGGCGCGGGAACGAATCCTGAGCCAGTTCAGCATCGATGCCGCGGCGGATTGGTGGGAGGGGCTTTACAAGCAGGGAATGGGGAGTAGCCCATAGGGAGTAGGACGCGTCGACAGGCGGCTCGTTTTCTACTCCCTATTGGTGACTCCCTACATTGCTGGCCACTCCCTCATCCGATCAGAATGCGAATGCCGCCTGGAAGAAAATGCGGCGCGCCGCCGAACCGGATGGCGAGGCGAAGATGCCACCGGCAAGACTGGTCGATTGGCCAAACCGGTTGCCAGGCCCGGTAATTCCCATGGATCCCGTGGTTGGGACGAAGGTCGGCGCCACGCTGCCCGAGGGCGTTCCATAGTCGATGTCGTTGAAAAGGTTCAAGGCCTGCACGCTGAAGGTCAGGGAGTATTTGCGCCCGGTGTTTGACATTCCGCCGCGGCCGCCGCCAGGGCCTCCGCCGAAGCCACCACCTCCGCCACGGCCGCCCCCGCCGCCGGGACCGCCGAAGCCGCCAGGTCCGCCGCCGAAGCCGCCGGGTCCTCCGCCAGGACCGCCGCCCGGCCGGTTGGCTCCACTTGGCGAAGCAACCTTGGAACCAATGCCGAACGAGCGGCTCACGCGCAGGTTCATCGCGACCGCGGCAGGCCCGTTGCCGAGTTCCGAAGGCAGGAGGGTTTCCCCGGACTGCGGCACGGTATCCAGGCAGCCGAACGAGGTAAGCGCGTACTGCGAGGGATTGGGGCCGGCTGCCGCTGCGCAATCTGACGCCGAAGCCGCGTAGGAGGGCCGGTCGTTGAAGAAGTTATCCCCCGTCAGGTCGTTCTCGGTTGTAATGTTGAAGTGCCTGCCCGACTGGGCAACCATCATGGGATTGAACGTAATGGCCCAAGGACCCGTGTAATTTCCCATCAGGAAGACCTGGTTCCTTCTGACAAACGAAGCGCGCCCGTAGTCCTGCTTCAGGTTGTACGAGTTCGATGCCGTGCCGGTATCGCCGTTGGCGAAACTCAGGTTGTAGAAGCCCGACACGCTGAAGTTCGGCGAAAAGCGCGCATTGACGTTCGCGATCAGTTGGTTTTCCTTGAAGACGGCTTCGGGATAAATCTCATCGATAGGCCCAAAGCTGGTGTTCAGGCGCGGTCCGGAGCCGGCAACGTTGGGGCCGTAGTTGAAAGTCCCAGCCACATTCTGGTAAGGATTCGAGTCGCGAGTCGCCAACTCGTGCACGCCGTAGGTGTGCACATAGGTAAACGTGAGTGTCGACACCTTGGTAAGCTGCCGCTCGAGGCTGAGTCCCAATTGCTCGTCATAGGGCGAGTGGTAGGTGGGCAGGAGTTGGGTAAACTGCTGGTTCTGCGGCGTGGGGGCATTTCCGCCATTGCAGGCGGTCAGCGTGGCCAAAGTGATGCTGTTGGGATTGAAGCAGGTGGGATTTGTAATGACGTATTGCTGTTGGGCGGGTGAGAGGCTGATGTGATTCTCTTCCAGGCTCATCAGGCTGCCGATTTGGAAGCGGTCGTAGAAGAAGCCGTACCCTCCGCGGACAACGGTCTTTGAGACGGTGCCTTTCTTGTGGCCGTCGAGCGCGTACGCGAAGGCGAGACGCGGTGCAAAGTCGCTATGGTCGGAGATATGATTCTCCGATTCCCAGCGCAGGCCGCCGGAAAGCGTCAGGAACTTGTTCACCTTCCAGTCGTCCTGAAAGAACAGCGCGGCATCGAAGACGTTGCCCAGATATTTGTCGTTTCCCGTAGTGATGCTCATCTTTTCGGGTAGATTGGTTTTCCCGCATTCGCTCGTCACCGGGCCGCCCGCCGGGCAAAAGCCAGGAGTGTAGAAGTTGTTCACAGCGCCTGTGTAGTCGTTGAGGTCGGCAAACGTGAAGCTGCCGTTGAAGCCGCTGCTTGAGGTGTTGGCGTCGCGGTTGTCGCGCAGCCAGGTGCCGAACTTGATGGCCTGCGTGCCCTTGGTCATGGTGGTGATATTTTGCAACTCGATGTGCGAGTAGCGGTCGGTGGACGACTGGCTGCTGCTTCCGCCACCGGTGAAGAACCCGCTGACACCAACCCTCGGCGCAGCGCTCACTGAAGTGTTGACCGTGGGAGCGAGGCGATATTGAAACCGCGTCTCATTCACGATGCGGTCGTTGATAATCTGCGTATCGTCCAACTGGACAGCATGCTCCGAGGTGGTATTTCCCGTGGCTTGGGAAGGCAGCGACGTGGAGCCGAAATTGCCGCTGGTGCTGCCGCTTTCAAACTGGTAGCGAACGGTGAGCGTGTTCTTCTGGCCCAATTGCAGGTCAATTCGCGGCGAGACTTCAATGCGCTGAGCCGGGCTGTACATAGCGCCCGTGGTGTCGATCACATTTCCATTCTTGTCCGTGGGAATGGAGAAGGGACCGGCGCCCGCCGTCTGGATCGGAATGCCGACGGTGTAGATGCTGGCGTCGGGATTGTCGCGACCCTCGACGCTGAGGAAGTACGAAGTCTTCTTGTTGAGTGCGCCGCTGACCGTGCCGTTGTACTGGATGGCGTGGTAGGCCGGAGGCGGAGCAAACGGGTTGCCGGTATTGAACGCGCTGTCGTTGCCCTGCAGGAAGCCCCGGCCATGCAGCGTATCGGTGCCGGGTTTGGTGAGAATCTCGATGCGCCCGTAACCAATGTGGTCGAATTCCGCCGAGAAAGGATTCTGGTTGATGCGGATCTCGCGGATCGCCGACTTCGGCGGCAGCGTTCCGCCGGTGAAACCGTCGATGTAAATCTGTCCGCCGTTGGGACCCGCTGACGGGCCGGCCAATGCCTGAAGTTCGTTCGAGAGCTCGTCGGGATCGTCGGAGAGGGCGTCGAGGTCGGAGCCTTTGAGCACAATGGCGCTGGCGTTGGCGTCGGCGTCGGTGCTCACGGTGGGCCCGCTCTCATCGGTGACGATCACCTGCTGCTCGGTGTTCTCGACCGCCATCTTTACGTCCACGCTCTTCGACTGTCCCGCGGCCAGCGGGATGGGCTCGGAGACAAAGGGCGCAAACCCGGTGAACGAGACCTGCACGATGTAGCTTCCCGCCGGCAGGCCGCGCACCACGTACGCGCCGGAGGCACTCGCGGTCCCGGATCCCACGGTTACGCCCGCGGCAGTGGTCACGGTGATCTGCGCGCCGGGAATCAGTGCGCCGGTTTGGTCGAGAATGTGGCCGCGCAGAACGCCCGTGGTGGCCGGAGCCGTTTGCGCAGGGGCCGTCGTCGCAGGGGGTGGCGTGGCAGGCGCGGCCTGCGGGACAGGAGCAGGGGCCATTTGTGGGGCTGGAGCTGGTTGGGTCTGCGGGGCAGCAGCCGGCGCCGTCTGTGCGTTGGCCGCCACGGCTGCCAGAGCCAGGGCCGTAGAAATCAAAAGTGCGATCGAGCAGTACGACTTTGAATACAAGATTCCCTCGCTTATGGATGAATGAGAAGTACGAATTCCGTTACTGGGCCGCCTCGCCCTCGCCCGAGCTCAGGCTCCAGTTGGAAAGCAGGTCCGCCGCCTCCGGAGCTTCGAGTAGCGGCTCGACTCCGGCCAGCAGCTTGACCGCACTCAGGCCTGAAGCATCTTCCGTGGCCACGATCATCACCGCATCGCCCTTCTTGAGGGTGCCCAGCTGAATCTGTGGCGCGCGATCCAGGATGGTTTCAAGATCCATGCGCCCCGAGCCTGCGCCGCCGCCCTGGTTAAAGGTGCGTTGCCCGCTCTGCCCGCCTCCGGCGCCTCCGCCGTTTGCGCCGCGGCCGCCCGCACCCGCGGGATTGCCTTTGAGCCGCGCGGCGAGCATGGTCGCCACGTTGTCGTCGAGCCGCCGCAGCTCGACATCGGCGGCAACGCGGACCGTGACGGGCTTCTTGGTGGACAGATCCTTGACCGTAATGGTGGATCCAGATGCGTCCGTGGAGATCACGGTGCCGGGAATACTGCGGAACGTGCCCGAAATCACGCCGTCGGCCGCAATCGCAGTTCCGTCCGCGTTCTTGGTTCCGCGCGCAAAAAGTTGATCGCCCGCTTGAATGGCGCCGATGGGTGCGGGTTGCGCCTGGTCGAAGGCCACCGAACCGGGCGCATAGCGCTCGAGCGTCGTCGCTGCGGTGGTATTCACGGTGACGTCTTTGGTGATGGGGCCCATGCGCGTGGTCACGACAATGACGCCTGTCGCGGCATCGACGCTCTTCACCAGGCCATGCACGCCCTGGCTCCAGGCGGTAGTTTCCGCCTCCTGCTTCTTGGCCACGTCGGCCTGTTTGATGGCGACGATGCGCGCCGCCTGCGGCGTGGCGCCGGTTGCGTTGGGATCGAGTGTGACCAGCACGCGATCGCCCACGGCCAGGCTGCTGAAATCGAGAGGCTCGGCCTTGGTCAGATCCTTTTCCCCCGGCGCAATGCGCTTGAGAATGGCCGTGGCGGGAACCTGGACCTGGTGCACATCGCCGGCGTCGGTCTTCACCGACAGCGTGTCGCCATGGATGGCGGTAATGCTGCCGAGATAGCGCATCACTTGCGCGCGTGCGCCGGGCGCCGCTGCCAGCAGAAATGCGGCCAGGGCTAAAACCCCAAGTACGGCCATCCGGTGCGTTTTGCTTTCACTTCTCATAAGCTGTCTTGCTCCAGGATCTTTGAGAGCTGGTTCGGGGTGCACACATCGCCCCCTGTTTTCTAGACGAACCACACCGGCAAAAGGTTGAAACCCGATCTCATCATCTGAAGTCGATCGTAAGTTTCGGAGAGTCAAACGTTTGAGGGCAGGGGAAAGTGCGAGTGTGAGTGTGTGTGAGTGTGTGGTGAGTGGCGCCGCACTCACACTCACACTGCTCCCTGTCTTTTCACCACGCGCCCAGCAGGCGGCGCAAGAGCACGAGTTCGCCGAGATGATAGGCATTGTGGTCGGCGGCGAGCAGCGCTTCTCTGAGGATGGTTTGTCCGTTGCCGTGCGGAATGCGCGCATAGAGATCGGCGGCCGGGTCGGCCACGAGATCGCACATCGCCTTCGAATCTCGGCGAAAGGCGCGCACGCTCTTGTCCCATGCTTTTGCGTCGGGCGGCGCGGGCGTGGCCGGCCAGTAGCCGCGGGGCCATTCCGGGGATTGGTGCGTCGCATCGCGGGAGAACTCGAGAATGTCCCATTGGGCAATTCTCATGTGTTCCAGCACCTCCCACGGGGAGTGCTCGGCGCCTTTGGGCCGCTTGCCGCGCAGGGCGGGCGGGAGGTTGCGGGTGGCGGCGTCAAACGTCGCGTGGGCGTGGCCGCCGTTCAGGAGTTCGAGCAGATGTTTGCGCAGAGAAGCGTCGCGATTGGCGGATGTTTTCTTTGGAGGCATGAAAAGCCTTTCTCAGCGGAGCAGCAGGAGCGGGATGACCGACTACCCAAGAGCAGATTCTTCAGCGGAACGGCGCGACGCAACAATTTGTTGAGGCGGCGCATGCGCAGTCGAAGGATTACGGCAGCCCGGCTTTCTGTTCCCCGATCCCTGTTCCCTGGTCTCTCAGTCCCTGTCTTCGAGCACCGCTCTTTGCGCGGCGAAGATCTCCTTGAGACCCGCTTCCGCGAGGTCGATCAGGCCGTTGAGATCGGCGCGGGAAAAAGACCCCTTCTCCGCCGTGGCCTGGGTCTCGACCAGGCCCCCATCGGCGGTCATCACCACATTCATGTCCACCTCGGCCTGCGCATCCTCTTCGTAGCAGAGGTCGAGCAGCGCCGCGCCGTCCACGATGCCCACCGACGTGGCAGCCACCAGTTGCTTGAGCGGCGACGTTTTGAGGGTTCCGGCTTTGACCAGGGCGTCAAGCGCCAGTGCCAGGGCCACGGCCGCGCCCGTGATGGCCGCGGTGCGCGTGCCCCCGTCGGCCTGGATCACGTCGCAGTCCAGGATGACCGAGCGTTCGCCCAGGGCCTGCATGTCCACCACCGAACGCAAGCTCCTGCCGATCAGCCTTTGAATTTCATGCGTGCGCCCCCCGATCTTGCCGCGCTCGCTTTCTCTGGGAGTGCGGGTGACGGTGGAGCGGGGCAGCATGGAGTATTCGGCCGTGACCCAGCCGCGGCCGGAGTTGCGCAGCCATCCGGGGACGCCCTGCTCGATCGTGGCGTTGGTGAGGACGCGCGTGTTGCCCAGCGAGACCAGGACGGAGCCCTCGGCGGTTTGCACAAAGCCGGGCGTAAGAGTGAGCGGGCGAAGCTGGCCGGGGCTTCTGCCGCCGGGTCGCAGGGAGGAAGGCGTTGCGTGCATAGAGGGATTGTAAGGGAGCGAGGGCCTGGCGCGGGAAGCTGGAAGAACCGCAGTTCCGGGTTGGGAATCGCGGCCTTTCAAGTGCCGTAATAGGAAACACGGTTCAAGTTGATGAAATAAAGCAAGTTATCGAGACTTTGAGTTTTCTCTTCGTCCCATTTCGGGACATTTACGGTCTGCGGTGCGGCCATTGCCTCTCCAGGTTGGGGCCGTGATCCCTTCCCTTATCAGGAACTTAACCTTCGCGTTCTGGTTTGGCACGCAGCGTGTATAGAAACAGGACAAAACCTCCGGCACAGAAACGGAAATGGGAAGCGGAAAAGACGGGACCCAGGGGACAAGGGACCGAGGGAACAGGGAACAGAAGGATAGGCTCCGTGCAGGCGATTGCGAACTGACCCCGGAACCCTGAAACCTGAACCCTGTGTTTGAAAGGACCGGCGTATGCAGCCAACCGAACAAGTCGTGACCACGGCCAGGACCAGGGGCACATGGAATGGCGTCGAGCGCAGGCGGGTGGAAAAGGTCGTGGAGACTCTGGCCTCGCTGCGCTGCCAGGCCGAGAGCATCTCCGAAGTCGCCCACGATGCGCGCAACATGGTCACGGCGCTGGGGCTCTATTGCGATCTCCTGGAAGAGCCGGGCGTGCTCGCCCAACCCTTCACGCATTACGCGCACGAGTTGCGGCTGGTGGCTGCGGCCAGCCGCCGCCTGGTCGAGAAACTGGTGTCGCTCGATGCCAACGCCGTTCCGAACGGCGCCGTGCAGGCCCCTCTTCAGGGCAACGCCGCGCGCGGATCGGCGCTCACAGGCTCCGAGGACCTAAGCACCGGCGCCACAAGCGCTGCAACAGCGACGAGCGAAAGCGCCGGACCCGCTCCCTGCGCAGGCTCTGGCCGAAGCCCGGCTTTGAATGGCCCCACCCCCGTAGACAGGAACCGGCGCTGGGATCTGCTGCCCGCTCTGCCGGTCTCGAATCTTGCCGCCGAGCTGCTGGCCAATCGCAATCTGCTCTCCGCGCTGGCCGGCCCCTCCGTCGCCCTGACCACGGAGGCCGGCGGCGGCGCGCAAGCGGTGCGCCTGACCGGCGAGGACCTGACCCGGCTGCTGGTCAATCTGGTGAAGAACGCGGCCGAGGCCATGCCGAAAGGCGGACGCATTCACATCGGCCTGCGCGAGCGCGAGACCACTGAGGGCACGATGCCGTGCCTGGCGCTCACCGTCGAGGACAACGGGCCGGGCATTCCCGAGGCGGCTCTCGACAGCATTTTCAATCCCGGGTACACCTCGCGGAATCAGGAAGCGGCACCGGGCGGCGGCTGGCCGCAGAGCCATCGCGGGCTGGGGTTGGCCATTGTCCGATCCATTGTGGAAGGCGCCGGCGGGCGCATCACGGCCTCGAACCGGAAGCCGGGCGGAGCCTGCTTCACCCTCGAGCTTCCGGTGCGAGATGCAGGGAATAGGGGGGAGCGTGGGGCGTGAGCGTGAGGGTGAGTGTGGAGTGCGAGTGCGCCGGACAGACACACTCACACTCGCACTCACACTGACCGCTGATACCTGAAGCCTGTCCGCTCAAACTTAACGATGTTCCAACACGCATGAGGCGAATACAATGCTGGATACAGTCTTCAACGCACGGACCATGGAGTTTATCCCACAACTCGCCGAGCCGGCGGTTCGCTTGCACCTGCTGGTGGTGGATGCCGATGCGGCGGTGCGCTCGGCCTGCGCCGAGATCGCGGCCAGCCTGGGCTACGCTGTCGAAAGCACGGGCGACCTGGCCCAGGCCCGGAGCCTCTTGCGCGGCCACACCGCCGACATTCTGCTGGTGAATCTGCCGGCAGGCACGAACGAGGGGCTGGAGCTGGTCTCCGAGGTCAAGCTGCTCTATCCCGACACCTCGGTGATCGCCATGACCGCGACGGGCTCGGTGAACGCGGCCGTCGAAGCCATGCGCTGCGGCGCCTCCGACTACCTGACCAAGCCCTTCGCCATGGACGAGCTGTCTACAGTTCTGGATCGCGCCGCGCAGAACCACACCACCGATACCGTGACCCGCCAGCTGCGCGAACGGCTGCGCCTCTCCGAAGGACTGGGCTCCATGATCGGGCGCTCGCCGGAGATGGAGAAGATCTACCGCATTCTCTCGAAGGTCGCGCAGAGCACGCATCCGGTCCTCATCCTGGGCGAGAGCGGAACCGGCAAGGAACTGGTAGCGCGGACCATCCACGCCTACGGCCCCAACACGCAAAAGCCCTTCCTGCCCGTCGACTGCGGTTCCCTGGTGCCCACGCTCATCGAGAGCGAGCTGTTCGGCTATGTCAAAGGCGCCTTCACTGGAGCCAATCGGTCGAAAGACGGGTTATTGGTTTCAGCCGAGGGAGGGACCGTCTTTCTCGACGAGATCGGCGAACTCTCGCTGGACCTGCAGGCCAAGCTGTTGCGTGCGCTCCAGGAAAAGGAAGTGCGGCCGGTCGGGGCCACGCATCGCATTCCCATCAAGGCGCGCATCGTGGCCGCCACCAATCGCGATCTGGCCGCGATGGTCGAGAACGGCAGCTTCCGCAAGGATCTTTTCTACCGCCTGAACGTGGTGAACCTGCGGCTGCCGTCCCTGCGCGACCGCCGCGAGGACATACCGCTCCTGGCCGCGCACTTTCTCGACCGCATCAGCAGGGAGCACGGCCGCATGTTCACTTTGAGTGATGAAGCCTTGCGCACCATGATGCGCCACGACTGGCCGGGCAATGTGCGCGAGCTTGAGAACGCCATCGAGCGGGCCTGCGCCATGTCCTCCGGACCGGTGCTGCACCTGGGCGACCTGCCTACGCAATTACAGCAAAAGGGCCTGGAAGCGCGGCGCGCCGCGGCGGTCACTGGCGAAGGCCCCGCGGCAGCCGGTGCGCCGGAGCTGAAGACGCTGGCCGAGCTGGAGCGCGAGGCGATTCTGGGCGCCATCCGCACCCTGAAGGGGGACAAGCTGCAGGCCGCCAAACTGCTGGGCATCGGCAAGACCACGCTCTATCGCAAGCTGAAGGAGTACGGCATCGCCGACCCGTTGCACGACGAGTGAAGACAGCCTCTAGCTGCTAGCTTCTAGCCTCTAGCTTGTTTCTGCCCATGACGCACGTTTGCGTTCCTTCAGCAGAACTTAGGCAATCAAGGTTGGGAGCGACTCTAGCAGCTGGAGGTCGGAACGAGATCGTTTAAAGCTAGGTGCTGGCAACTAGGAGCTGACAATGAGCATTCTGATGGTGACTGGAATCGAGGGCGCTCGCAACTGCGCCGCCGTGGTAGGTGCGCAGCTGGGCATGGAGGTCGAGGTGGCGGAAGGACGCAGGGCCGCGCTGGCCGCGTTGCGTTGCCGCGAGTTCCTGGCCCTGGTGATCGATGAATCCCTGGCCGAGTGCGATCCGGCGGCCGCGGAGAAGATTTGCGAGAACGCCGGCCTGGCCATTCCCATGCAGATCAACTTCGCTATCGCAGGAACGGCGCGGCTGATCCGCGAGATCCGCGCCGCGCTGAGCCGCCGGGAGCGCGAGCAGACGCTGGCCCGGCGGGCCGCCGCGGCGGCCATCGAGATTGAGTTGAAAACCACCGTCGCCGGCCTGCTGCTGCACTCGCAACTGGCCCTGAGCGGGGGCGGGGTGTCCACCGCCGTGGCCGACCGGCTGCGCATGGTGGCGGACCTGGCCGGCAGCCTGCGCCAGCAGTTGAGCGCGCCCGTCGAGACGCGGCGTGAGACGCACGCCTGAAGGCGCGGCAGCTCTCCGTGCACGGAAGATCCGCGTCCGTGCTGCGGAGGCGTGCCAGCGAGATCGGCGGGCGAGACGGGTAGCGATGCCAGGCGTGCCACTGCTCATGTGGCCGGTAGCCCGTGAAGGCTTCCCGCGGGGCCGTATCTCCCGGTCTGCCCTCCGCACTATGCTGCTTCCATGAGGAAGCTTGAGCTTGTGATGCTTCTGGCGCTGGCTTGTGCCATGCCGCTAAGCGCACAACTTGAAGATGCCGGTTCCGAAACCAAGGCGAAGTGTGAAGAATTCCTACGAACTCCGCTTCCGGCCGAGGCGCTTTCAGTTGCTGCTCCCAAAGCGTGGCCCGATTGCGATTCTTACAAATCCTATTCCGGTATTGGCCGCAAGGTGGATTTCGCGGCGGCACGGCAGTGCGCGTGGTTGGAGCGGCTGGCGCAACAGTCAAATCTCGAGTCCAGCCACGGGATTGCGAGTGTATTTGGCGGTTCGGCGATGTTGACAGCTCTCTATGCCAACGGCGAAGGGGTCCAGAAAAGCATCCCGCTCGCCATCCGATTCGCCTGCGAAGCTGGAGGAGCTCCGGCCGAGATATCGCTTCGCGTGGAGCATTTGCAGTCGCTTGAGGCGGGCACGTCCAAGCCTGATTCCGCATTCGATTTCTGCGATGACGTGACCAGCGGATTCATGGAAGGGTATTGCGCGGCGTATGAGAGCGAGATTGAGGACCAGAAGAGCGCGATCTCACTCGAAGGTATTGCCTCGCACTTCACTCCCGCACAGCGATTTGCATTCGACACTCTGCGTAAATCGGAGGAGGCCTATTCTCTGGCGCACGCTCGCGGTGAGATCGATCTCAGTGGGAGTGCACGGGCGATGTATGAAATCGACTCGGAAGAAACTCTGCGGGAGAACTTCCTCGCGGCGCTCAAAGTATTCGAAAAGGGCAAATACCCCGCCGGATCGCAAGCTCAATTCGCCGACGCCAATACACGGTTGAACCGCGCATATCGCAAGGATTTGAGCGACGCGGAAGAGCACGAAGGCGATTACGGAGCCGTTCAACCGGGCGGAATCCGCGACGCCGAGCGGGCATGGCTGAAATATCGCGACGCGTGGGTCGCGTTCGCCCGTCTACGCTACCCGAGCGTGCCCGCTGATGCCTGGCTTGTGCTGCTGACCAACGATCGAATCGCGATTCTCGATGGTTCCTTTTGCGATATGGATGTTGTAGAGGGTCCGTGCGTGCAGAAGGGGGACACGTGGAAGCCAAGTCCATTACCCTAGTAGCGTCAGGGTATCGTGGAGCCCCCTCTGAAATGACCGTCATCCGGCAGGAAGATTTCATCGCCAGCGTCGCAGGCGCGTTGCAGTACATCAGCTACTACCACCCGGTGGATTACATCCGCTCGCTCGCCCATGCCTACGAGCGCGAGCAATCGCCGGCGGCGCGCGACGCCATGGCGCAGATCCTCATCAACAGCCGCATGTGCGCCGAGGGCCACCGGCCCATCTGCCAGGACACGGGCATTGTCAACGTCTTCATCAAGCTGGGCATGGACGTGCATTTCGCGACTGCGTCGAGCAGCCCTTTGGCCGGGCTTCAGGAGATGGTCGATGAGGGCGTGCGCCGCGCCTATCTCGATCCCGGCAATACGCTGCGCGCCAGCGTCCTGGCCGATCCCGCGGGCGCGCGCAAGAATACCCGCGACAACACGCCCGCCGTCGTCACCGTCGACCTGATGCGCGGCAATGCGGTTGAGGTTACTGTCGCGGCCAAGGGCGGAGGCTCGGAGGCTAAATCGAAGTTCACCATGCTCAACCCCTCGGACTCGGTGGTGGATTGGGTGCTGAAGACGGTGCCGACGATGGGCGCGGGCTGGTGCCCGCCGGGCATTCTCGGCATCGGCATCGGCGGCACCGCAGAGAAGGCGATGCTGCTGGCTAAGCAATCGCTCATGGACCCCATCGACATTCAGGACCTCACGGCCCGCGGAGCCAAGACCACCGCCGAAAAACTACGCCTCGAACTCTACGACAAGGTGAACCGGCTGGGCATCGGCGCGCAGGGACTGGGCGGATTGACGACGGTTCTTGACGTAAAGGTGCTCGATTATCCGACGCATGCGGCCAATCTGCCCGTGGCCATGATCCCCAACTGCGCGGCCATGCGCCACGCGCGTTTTGTTCTCGACGGATCGGGGCCGGTGTATCTCGATCCGCCGTCGCTTGACGCCTGGCCGAAGCTGACGCACGACGTGAGCGGCGCGCGGCGCGTGAACCTCGACACCGTGACGCGCGAGGAAATTTCTTCCTGGAAACCAGGAGAGGTGCTGTTACTGAGCGGCAAGCTGCTGACCGGCCGCGATGCCGCGCACAAGCGCCTTACCGACATGCTCAACCGCGGCGAAAAACTTCCCGTCGACCTTCGCGGCCGCTTCATCTACTACGTGGGCCCGGTGGACCCGGTGCATGGCGAAGTCGTCGGCCCCGCGGGTCCCACCACGGCCACGCGCATGGACAAATTTACTCGTCAAATGCTCAAGGAAACCGGCCTGCTCGGCATGGTGGGCAAGGCCGAGCGCGGGCCGGAAGCGGTGGACGCGATCCGCGAGTACCGCGCGGTGTATCTGATGGCCGTTGGCGGCGCGGCATATCTGGTCTCGAGAGCGATTCGCGGCTCGCGCCTCGTTGCCTTCGGCGATCTCGGCATGGAAGCGATCTACGAGTTCGAGGTCCAGGACATGCCCGTCACCGTGGCCGTCGATGCCAAGGGAACCAGCGTGCACGAGACCGGCCCGGCCGAGTGGCAGCAGCGGATTGCCGGGATTCCAATCCTGCAATGAGACAGTTGTCAGTGATCAGTTGTCAGTGGTCAGGGAAAACGGAACAGGGAGCAGAGAACAGAGGACCGTTTCGGGTCGCGGGACGGCGGGATCAGGGGGCGTCTGGATCGTTTTCCTGTTCCTCGTCGTCGGCGGGATTCAGGTCGGGGTCTTCGTTGGGGTGGGTGCCTCCGCTGAGGCCGCAGACGAGGCGGTAGCGAAGACATCTCTCGCGGCCCACGCATTGTTTGCAGTCTTCGGGAGTGTCACACGCGAGTTCCTGGGGCGCCAACTCGCCGCCGTTGCGGGTGCGGGTGAGGTTCATCACGGATTTAGTGGGGGCGGAGGCGCCGCCGGAGATATTGGTCGAGGCGATCTGCAGGCCGTAGAGGAGGAGGCCGGCCTGCTTCGCATCGATGCGCGCACTGGTGAGGGCGTCGAGTATATCGGCGAGAGCCAGCTGGATCGCGGAGCGATCTTCAAGGACGGGGAGCTTGAGCGGCGTGTTTTTGGGCTCGGGTTTGGCTTTGGCGGAGCGGTGCACGCGGGTATGGAAGTAACAGTAGGGCGTACCGCGGAGCGCAGCGGCATGGCACTTGTTTCCGCTCGGCATGATGTGACGACATTCAGAGTGCATTCTGGCACCTACCCCCCTTCCCCTCCACTATTTCTGTAAACAAACACTTTGGTTTCATGGCCTTACGTGATGCGCTTCCGCGTAAATATCTGAAAAGACATATCGCTGCTTGCAGAAATATGACAGCAAAAGGGTTAGAGGCAGGTGCCGGCTTCAGGGATCAGGGTCCGTCGAACCGCGCTCCCTGCCTCATTGAAGGCTTATGGGAACAGTGTGCGCCGGGAGGGGGAAATTATGTGCAAAATGGCGGGGGAAATTTTTGGGGATGAGTGCGGTGTGGAATGGGCGTTTGCCGGCACGAATCTCAGAAACTTCGACTGCGCGTTCGGTGCACCACCGAATGCGCGATTTGGCCGAAATTCTTCGGTGATGTCGTTCCGTCATTGCTGCGTGCCATGCTCCGCCTCAGCCAGTCGAGGGTAATATTTAATCGTCAATCCAAGCGCCGGATCGTCAACGTTCGCGGGAAATCGAATCACTCGACCATCCACCTCGTACTTCTGTTCCGGCATCAGGAGTACGCCCTCAAAGACTTCGACGCTGCCGGGGATGGGCGGTAATTCCAGCGTTACTTCTAACGTGTAGTGCTGATTAGTCCCACTCACCTTGCGTACCCGCGCCCAGTTATGGCTGTCGAATACTTCAATCTTCTTGCGCTTGAAAAGCTCTTCTACTTGATCGGAGAGCGTTCCCACTTTTTGCTGCACTTCTGTAAGCGTTGCCTTCACCCCCGCAATTTCGAAAGATTGAACTCTCTTGAGATCAACGTAATTCCATACAAGCAGTGATGCAGCAGCGATCACCAACACCATATAGCTTTGCCGAGTTTCTTCACAAAATCTGCGCACGAATGGGAATTTGCGCTCAAATATTGTGCGCAATGCTCCCGCTAATACGACGAGGAACAGGAAGAGAGACAGGACGTTGATTGCTAATTTCATGGCCATCACAGAATACAGCCCGACGAGTTGGTTGTGCTTAAGCGAGACGTCAGCGATGCGGCTCAGAAAATCCAGCGATTCCAACCCCGATCCATCGAATCGACTTCCGCCGTGCGGCACGGCATTACGTATTAATATCTGCTGGTCCTCCTCACCTTACCGTCGCGGTCTCTGTTAACCAGATCCAAGAACTGGATGACGCATTGCTTAGCCAGTTCCTTGGACGACAGGAGATCCTTCTGCCCGCGCTGGGGCTTCCATCCGTATTCAAAGGCTCGGGTGAGATCCGGGTCATACTTAGTCTCATTGACTATTTCAGGCTGGTGGAGTCGGATGTTGCCAGGCGGGATGATCATCTTCTCGTTGAATTCCCGAACTCCGAGAAAGGAGCCATCGAGTAGGTTCCTAATAGGTTGAAACCAGATGACGAGGAGGCCGACGCGCGGACCACTGAGCGTGAAGATCTGTTCCATGTCATACTCTTGAAGCTTTATCCGATATTCGATGTGTGCGTTCCCACCGGCGTTGACCTCGTCGCATTGCGCCTGTATTTCGTCGAAAAGCTCTTCAACCTTCGAGAAAATTCTAGCCAAACCTTCCTCGGTAGACATGGAAGCCTTTGCGCGCCGGTAAACCTCCTCCGTTCGGTTCAGTTCGGCTTTTCTCGCGGGGGTGAGCAGCCTAAATTCGCCGCCGCGGTCCTGAATACGCGCTTTGATCGCTCCGACAGCTTCGTCGAGCGAATAGTGCTCGGAGCTGAAATAGACATGGGTGTCGGGAAGCCATTTAGGTAGGACGCCAGTGCTCTCGATTACGAAGACGAAGATGTTTCGATAGGAATTGTCGAGGCAGCTTTCTTTAATTGCCAGCTCTTCTACGGCTGTCCACGGTGTGTTACCCCAATTCGGCCGATATAGAACAACATTTAGGCGTGAGTCGTACCGGAAGGGTGTCCGCATCGACTCCAATCCGTCTGTACCTGCGAGGATTTCTTGATTGCCTGGAAAGAAGAACACCTCCAAACCCTTGCAAAGCTTGTCATAAAGAGCCTGCGCAAGCGGAAGGTCTTGATACAAGAATGAGATCGCGACATCGTATTTCGGGTTTACCATGACCACTTGGGCTCCTTCAGGAGGATGCGAACAGCGTAGCACCTCTTTTTCGAGACAATTTCTGATACGAGCCGCGTGAGGGCGGACACTTGACGGGCAGACTCTCCGATCCCCGCCAGGGACGCGGGTTTTTGGTGGCACCTTCGGTCTAAGATCGAATGCGCTGCATCCGGAAGCTGATGCCGATCCCGGATAGGTCCTGACGAGTCGGCTTGTGGTAGCCTCTGCGCGTGGGAAGGGTGCGGGGGATGAGCGATTGCGTACGCGCCTGCGTTTGGGCGCGGCTTCGCCGCGGACTTGATTCTTTGAAGGACGGTGGGCGGGGTTTCGTGGGGCTGAAGCCCCACGCTCCCTCCGTGGGTTGGGGCGGGTGCGGCTTGGCTGAACAGTCTGTTACGAAACTCGAGGAATTTCAAAATTCACCACAAGATGTTGGGTTCGGCAAGATGATCGGACCCAAAATGTGGCCTCGATTTTGAGTTTCGTAACAGCCTGTGAAGCCAAGCCCTGATACAAAAAAGCAGGGATTAGGGAATAGGGAAAAGGGAATAGAAAAGCGGACATCCCTTCAGCTTCGATCGCCACGAAGGAAAGAACAGGAACAACCGCAGGTCCTTCGACTCGTCCCGGTACGCCGGGACTCGCTCAGGATGACCGATTTCGGTTGGGGATTGTGCTGTCCCACCCATTCGCCCATTTTTTGGGCGAATGGATGGGGCACGGAAGGTTTTTCTTCGAGCGGTCGGAGACTTTGGGACGACGGCAGATTCCTGTTCGACCTGGATTGCGCTAACTTGCGGCCTTCGTCAGATAGCCCATGCCGTCGAGCACGCCGCGCATGAAGGCGAAGCTCTCGATGACGCCGGGCATGGGATCGTCGGCATGGATTTCGTACTCAAGATCGACGAAGCCCTTGTAATCGATCTTGATGAGGGCCTCGAAGATCTCGCGGAAGGGCAGGATGCCTTCGCCTACCGGAACCTGGCTTTCTTTGCTGGCAAAACTGGTCAGATCCTTTACATGCATGTCGTAGAGGCGCGGACCCGCGGCGTGGATGGCTTCGACGAGATTGGCCCCGGCGCGCGCCGCGTGGCCCACGTCGATGCAGCAGCCGATGCGGGGGTCGAGATCCTTCACAATTCTGAGCACGTCGAACGGGGAGTGGTAGATCTTGTCCTCGGGACCGTGGTTGTGGATGGCGAGGCGGATATCGTACTCGCGCACGAACTTTTCAATGCGCGGCAGCGTGGCGGGAGCGGGATCGCCGGCTACGATGACGTTGATGCCGGCGCGCTTGCAGTACTCGAACTTGGCGCGGATGTCATCATCGTCGTCTTTGGGAAACGAGATGGTGCCCGCGGCGTGGAGCTTGATGCCCGCGGCCGCGTAGTCGGCCAGCGCCTGCGCTTCCAGTGCGGGATCCATCGGCAGGTGGTCCTTCACGTCCTTGCAGTTCAGGTCTGTGAGGTTGAGCTGCTTCATGAAGCCGAGCAGTTGCGCGCGCGTGAAGTTGCGGAAGGTATAACTGGCGAGGCCGAGATGAACGGGCGAGGGCTTTCCCGAGGCGGGAATGGCTTGAGCCGGTGCGGGTGCGGCGCTGACGAAAGCGGCGGAGGCTGCGGCAAGTGTGGACGATTGCAAAAAACTGCGGCGGGAAAGGGCATTTTTCATGGCGGGAGCCATTATAGGGGATGGCGAGGAGTCGAGGCTGTGAGCCGGCAGGCGGGCGGGTGAGCTCGTCAGCGGAATTCGGATGCAATCAAATGCCTGGTTCGCGCCGGCCCTACGGGGCGGCAGCTTGATTTGGGTGGAAAAATCCCAGGGTTTCCGCTTCGTTCGCAGGGGCGAACAAAGCGTCCACCCTGGGCTATTGTCGCTCGGCCCCTCCGGGGCCAAATCTCTGACGACCGGCGCTACAGATTCGCCGCACCGTTCGTTTACTGCTTTCCGAAGCGGTAGACAATTCCGGCGGTAAAGCCGAGGCTGTTTTGGATGGTGGAGCCAAAGCCGGTGGCGAAATACTCGGGCGCGAGCTTGAAGCCGACGTTCGGGGTGAGGTTGTACTCGCCGATGACGCTGGCGCTGGCGGCGAAGGTGCTGCCGGTGGGGTAGAGGCCGACCTCAGAGGTGGTAAAGGAGCCGAGGTCGCCGGAGAAGTTGCCATATGCCCAGCCGCCCATCACGCGGCCGGAGACGGAGTACTTGGGCTGCAGATAGAAGCGATAGACGGGGCCAAAGAGCACGTTGTACATGCTGATCTGGGGCTTGGTGAAAGCGCCCGTGCAGTAGGTGGTAATGCCGCAAAATGTAGTTCCGATGTAGCCGCGGCCATCGAGCGTGTAGCCGAGGCGCTCGTTGGAGAAGCGGGTGAGTCCCGTCTCCCACGCGTAAAAGGTCACGCGCTGCAGCGATGGGCCGGGCGTGAAGCGCAGATAGCCCATGTCGGCATAGGACTCCCACTTGTGGTCGTAGGCGTCATGAATGGCCGTGGCGCGGCGCTGTTCGCGGCGCTGGCGGATACGTGCCTGGACGGTCAATTGCCCCTGGGACGGTGCGGCGGATTGCTGACTGGAGCTGGTCTGATCTCCGGATTGGGTCTGCTCCGGTGTGGCGCTCGATGAAGAACTGCCTGAGCTTTGTGCGAATGCGGCTGGCATGGCCGGCAATGCGAACGCCAGCAAAAAGGCGAGACGGCGAAAAGATTGCATTGGTATCGAGATTCCTCCACGGGAGTACGAGAGCGCAGCCAAACATCCGGCACACTCCCCCCAATTGGTATTAAACCATCTTGGGGGGAGCCTTGTGCCGGGGCTGGCGCGCTGGCTGCACTGTTTTGACGCGCAGAGAGGCTAATGGACACCGTGGAGCACTTGCCAGCAGGGCTCCACGGTGTCGGGATTTCAATTTTCCCGGCCCCTTACTTGATGGCGCCGAGGTCGGCCAGCAACTGGGCCTGATCGAAGCCGCTGGGCGAGCCTTTGGCAGCCAGCCAGTCCTGGCTGAGCAGGGTGTGCGCCTCGTCGCAGTACTCGTTCCAGAAGGCCAGAGTCATGGTTTTCGGTTGTCCCCAGGTGATGCAGGTGAATCCGTTCTGATCGTACTTGGGCACGTAGACGCAGTGTCCTCCCCAACTGCCGGGCTTGGCATTGGCGCCACCATTCGGCACCACGTCCCACACGTCCTGCGTTTGCGCCGTTAACGGCAGCGACAGGCCAATATAGACGCCGCCAAAGAGGGCAATCGACTGGCGCACCTGGGTGAGGCTGGAGGGCTTGGGGTCTGCGAACGCCGTGAGTTTGTGACCGGCGAAGCCCTGCTTCTTCCAATCGTTGAGCACGTCAAGCTCGATGCCGCCGTTGTCGGTTGAGGGATCGCCGGGCTTGTAGCCGTCCCACTTCTCGTAGAACTGTTCGATGGTTGCGTCGGGGAGGGTCACTTCGCTGCTGACATTCGCGGTCCACACCTGGACGGCGTGCCCGCAGCCGGCGATGGTGCAGTCGCCCAGGGTATCGTTCAGCATCATGCCCCATGCGGTAATGCCCTTGGTCCAGTCGGCCGAGGGCGGTGGTGGCGGCAGGCTGGGCGTCAGGTAGTCGCCCAGCATCAGCGTACGGCTGTCAGTCTTGATGGCCTTGCGGCCGAGTTTCATTTTGGAGTGATCTGCCATGGGAGAGGTCCTTTCCTGCGCATGAAAATGCCGGAGAACTGAAGGATGAAAGGTGATCGGGAAGCGATACGCCCCTCAGTCTAGCTCCATTTTCGATTGCGCACCTGTTATTGTTGCGTAAACTGCCGAAATGATCTGCAAAACTCTGCAAGATAAAATCAGGCACGGAAAGGGAGAAAAACCATGGGCCGCATCGTTTTCGGAATGATATTGGCGCTGATTCTGGCGCCATTGGCGCTTTTGGTGTGGCTCCAATGGGGGCACGTGCCGGTGGCCGTGGCCGATCCGCCGCTGCCGATGGAGAAGCAGATTACGCATGTGGCGCTTGACGCGCGCATGGCCCGCGAGACGCCGGGAAACCCGCCGATTCAGGCCGACGAGATCAACTTCACGGCCGGGGCCGAGGTCTACCGCGATCAGTGCGCCTCCTGCCACGGATTTTATGGCAAGCCCTCGAGCATTGGTTCGCACATGTATCCCAGCGCTCCGGCGTTGTGGCGGAAGCACCAGAACAGCGACGTGGTGGGCGTAAGCGACGATCCGCCGGGCGAGACCTGGTGGAAGGTCACGAACGGCATCCAGCTCACGGGCATGCCGGCTTTCAAAGAGACGCTCACAGAGATGCAGGTCTGGCAGGTGAGCCTTCTTCTGGCCAGTGCCGATAAGCCGCTGCCTCCGGCGGTGCTTGCCATCGTGCGCGGCGAGCAACCGGCAGCGGCGGCGCCGGTCGCCGCTGTGCCGCCCGCGTCGAAACACTGATGCGCGCGGCCATCGGTCTTGAAATGCCGCACCAGAACGAAAGGGAAGTGGAACCATGAGCGTTTTCGATTTGCTGAAAAAGGGCTTTGGATTCGTTTTGCTCAGCATGGGGGTTTCGCGGCCCGCGCCCAAGCCCAAAGCCGAGACGAAGGCCGCACCGAAGGCATCATCCGGCGCAGGGCCGCCTTAATGCGGCCTGAAGCCGCCGGCACGCCGCTGCCCTACAAACGTGTTGACAGTCTTATCGCTCGGCGATACTCTCACCCTCGCAAATCACCAGGGGGAGCGCATGTTTCGAGGACGAATCTGGATGTTGGCTTTCCTGCTGCCGCTGTCGTGCTTGAGCGCTTGCACACGCTCGCGGCCGGTCTCGATACGAGTCACCCTGCAGACTTTTCCTGAAGTGCCTTTTGAGATCTACTACGAGGGCAGAAAGGTGGACGTGGCCGTGTCGGGCGAACCCGGAAACCAGAGCGGGAGCTTCCCCGCCGAGGCAACGCTGCGCGGCGATCAATTCCAGCTTCCGGCCGTCACCATACGTCTCCACTACCCATGCGGGTGGAGAGAAGAGCCCCTGACTTTGGATTCAAACTGGGCCCCTGAGTACGTCCGCAAGTCCGCAGAGGAGCACCAGACCCTGGCAATCAACGCCGATTCGCCGTACCAGGCGGACCCTCCGATGTCCATCGACGTCGATAACCGTGGCGGCGAGGTTCACTCGCTGGAAGTGGGAGAGCTGTCCTACGCTGTCGAGGGAGGAAAGCTCCCGCGTGTGGACACCTTTCAACCTGAATGCGGGAACGCAAGCCTGGGAATCAACGGCAAGGCGGTCGGCAGTCTTCCCGCAGCCACCAAGCCGGCGGATCCCGACGCCTATCGCAAAGGGGTCTACGTATTTGTTGATCCAACAGCGAAGCGCTGCTACCAACTGCGGTCAATCGTCTATAGCACCGATTACTTTAGCCCTGGGCCTGGGCCAAGAATCGTCAAGACCCTCAGAGGCCGGCAGTTCTACGTGCTTGAAGACGCGCCAAACTACGTGCTCACTTCGGCGCCCGACTCAATCATGTCGCAGGCTCCAGAGGAGGCGCAGTACGAGCTGACCGAAAAGAACTGCCGGTGATCGCCCGGGCCGGCTTGGGTGTACGGTAAATGCCGCATTCCTCGTACAATGGAAGAGGAAGTTGAACCCACCCGGCCGATGGCGGAAACAGAAGACAACAAAATCAAATCCGATTCCAAATCCGGGGCAAAACCCGGCTCCGGCGATCCCCGCCGCAAGCACGACGAGGCTCCGGTGGGCAAAGTGTACGACGCCTATCTGATGCGGCGCCTGAGCCGCTTTGTGCGTCCCTACTGGCTACAGGCCGGCATCGCCTCGCTCGCGGTTTCGCTCAAATCGCTGTGCGACGTGGCCGGGCCCATCCTCGTGATGGTGGCCGTTGACCGCTATCTCGCTCCCGACCTGGCCGCACAGGATCCCTCGAACGCCGTAGCGCACTGGGTGGCGAATGCGAGCCCCCTCGCCCGCCTGCTTCCTGTCGGAGCTGTGCAGGGCATCACGCGCCTCGCCGCCATCTACCTCGTGATGCTGGTTTCGGCCTATCTCCTCCAGTTCGTCCAGGTCTACCTGATGCAGTGGACCGGCCAGAAAATCATGTTCGATCTGCGCCGCGATATTTTTCGGCACATGCAGCGCATGGACATCGGCTTCTTCGACGTGAATCCTGTGGGACGGCTGGTGACGCGCCTGACGTCGGATGTGGATGCCATCAACGACATGTTCACCGACGGCGTGCTGGCCATTGTCAACGACTTCTTCATGCTCACCATCATGGCCGCCGTCATGCTCGCGATCAGCTGGTGGCTGGCGCTGCTGGCCTTTGCGGTGCTGCCGCTGATCCTGATCGTCACGCGCATCTTCCGCGACCACGTGCGCGAAAGCTACCGCCGCGTACGCACCGCCATCGCGCGCATCAACAGCTTCACGCAGGAACACATCTCAGGCATGAGCGTGGTCCAGCTCTTCAACCGCGAAGAGCGCGCCTACAGGGACTTTGAAGCCGTGAACATGCAGCACATGATCGCCTTCAAGGACACGATTTTTGCCTACGCGCTCTACTACCCGGCCGTGGATTTCCTGTCTTCCGTCGCGATTGCCCTCGTTGTCTGGCGCGGCGGCATTGGCGTTCTGCACCTGCCGCCTACGGTGACCATCGGCGTGCTCATCATGTTCACGCAATTCTCGCTGCGGTTCTGGCGTCCTATTCAGGATCTGAGCGACAAGTACAACATCCTGCAAGCCGCTATGGCCGCCTGCGAGCGCATCTTCAAGCTCATGGATTCTGCGCCGGAGATTGTGAACCCCGGGCATCCCCTGGCCGGCGACGGGTCGAATCGGATCGTATTCGATCACGTCTGGTTCACTTATCAAAAACTGACGGATGCGCAGAAAGCCGCGGTGGCCGCTGCTTCCCAGGAATCCAATACGACACACAAGACCGCGGAGCTGCTGGCCGCTCTCGACGGCATTGAGTGGATTCTCAAAGATGTTTCCTTCACCATCGAACCGGGGCAGACGATCGCGATTGTCGGTCACACGGGCGCGGGCAAAACCACGCTCACCAGCCTGATGATGCGCTTCTACGAGGTGACTGCGGGCCGCATTCTGATTGACGGCATCGACCTGCGCGAACACGATTTGACGGCGCTGCGCCGGCACTTTGCGGTGGTGTTGCAGGATCCGTTTCTCTTCTCGGGCACTATCGGCGAAAACATCCGCCTCGGCAATGCAGAGATCACCGACGCGACCATGCGCCGCGCGGCGAGGGATGTCAACGTGCTCGACTTCATCGAGTCGCTTCCTAACGGCTTCGACGAGCCGGTACGCGAGCGCGGCAACTCGCTTTCCACGGGCCAGAAGCAGCTGATCAATTTTGCACGCGCGCTGGCCTACAACCCGCGCATTCTCATCCTCGACGAGGCCACGTCGAGCGTCGACACCGACACTGAGCTGCGCATTCGCGGGGCGCTCGAACGCATGGTGGAAGGGCGCACGAGTGTTCTGATTGCGCACCGGTTGTCAACGGTGCAAAGGGCGGAAACGATTCTGGTGATGCACAAGGGCCAGTTGCGCGAGATGGGCTCGCACCAGGAGTTGCTGGCGCAGCGGGGTCTCTACTGGAAGCTCTACCAGTTGCAGTACAAGGATCAGGAGAACGGCGCTCTCGTGCCGTCTTCGCACGAACCCTCGGCCGCTTCGGCGGTGTGAAAAGGGCAGGGAACAGGGAACGGAGCGCAGAGAGCAGGGAACAGGGAACAGGAATCGGGACGGCGCCCATTCCGGGCTATTGCTTCCCATGGTTCCTCTTCGCCATGTGCTTGCCTCGGACGTTGTAGTGCCCGAAATCTTCAGCCACGATATGATGGTAAAGTGAGGATTTTCTCGCCCAACGGCTGAAACGCCTGTGGGGACATGATCGATTGCAGGAAGAGATGACGGAAAAGACCATCAGAAAGGTCGAGATCTTCGACACCAGTCTCCGCGACGGCATGCAGCAGCCGAATCTGGAGATCTCTGTGCCCAATGCCGTGCTCCTGCTGGAGCGCATGGCGGCCTTCGGCGTGCACTACGCCGAGATCGGATTCGCCGGCGCGAATCATTTTGTCAGCGACCTCACCAGCGCCCTCGCCAATATCGATACAGGGGCTATGAAGCTGGCCCTCTTCGGGCGTACGCGCGGCCGCGACGCCAAGGTTGAGGATTGGCCCGATGTGCATTTTATTCTGCGCCACAAGCGGCGCGTTCCCGTTGCGGTGATCGTGGTCAAGTCGCGGCTCCTCGACGTCGAGCGCTCGCTGGGCGTCAGCCCGGAAGAAAATCTGCGCATGACGTGGGAGACCATCGACTGCCTGCAATCGCATGGCCTGGAGGTGATCGTCGACCTGGAACACGCCATGGATGCGCAATGCGGCCGCTGTGAACACGGCAATCCCTGCAACGGCGATTTTGCGCGGCGCACATTCGACCACTTTCACCAGCTCACCGAACAGTGCGTTCGCCAGAACGTGAGCCGCATCGTGGTGTGCGACACCAACGGCGGCGCCAGCCCTGAAGAAGTGGCGCACGTTTTCGAGCAACTACAGCGTAATTTTCCCGGCATGGGCTTCGGATTCCATGGCCACACCGATCGCGGCCTGGGCGAGGCCAACACGCGGGCTGCCGTTCTGGCGGGCGCAGTGCAGGTGCAGGGAACACTCATCGGGACCGGCGAGCGCTGCGGCAATGTGAATTTGACGACGACGGTCGGCGCCATGCAGCTTCGCGGAGAAGCCGAATTTGTAACGTCCGAGGCGCTCACAGGATTGACCAGCCTAGCGCATTCGGCCTACTCAGCCTTTGCTCTCGATCCGCCGCACGGCGCGCCCATCGTAGGTCCCGGCGCGTTCGGCACCTGGGCCGGGATGCATGGCTCCAGCGAGCGCAAAAATCCCGGCGCGTACCTGTGGTGCGATCCCGCGCGGGTGGGCGCCAATCCGGTGATCGGCGTCAACGCGCAGTCGGGCAAGGCCAACATCATGCTGCTGGCGGACTCGACAGGTGTGCCGCTCAACTCCGTGCAGGCGCAGGCATTCATGGAAGCGAGTTCGGCCATGATCGAGGGCGGGGGTTTTACGGCCAGCGAAGTTTCGTTCCGCCTGGCCTGCATGAGAATCCTGGGAACCCTGCGCAACTGGTTTGCCGTCAAGAGCTGGCGCGTGCTCGACGAGTCCGACGAAATTGGCGGCCGCTTTGTGCAGGCTTTCATGACGCTCACGATCGGCGACTCCATGCTGGCCACCACGCGCGCCGAGGGCGCCGGCCCAGTGGACGCGCTCACCAAGGCGATGCGCCGCGAGCTCGAAAAGACGTATCCCGCGCTCAAGCACATGCGTTTGGGCACATTCACGGTGGCGGCGCTCGATGTATCGGCGCACGATTCCGCCGCGCATGTGCGTGTGACGGTAAGCTTTAACGCCGAGGGCTACGAGCCGTGGACGACCGCGGGCGTGAGCAGCGATCTGAACCAGGCCGCGCTGATGGCCATTGTGGATGGCTTCCACTACTGGCTCCTGATGCAGCCCGGCGAGTCAAGTGAGACGCACGGTGTGACGCCTGCGCCCATCTCCACGGAAGTGGCCTGAGCCCGCATAACATTGATACGCGCGAAAAGTTGTTTCCTCCCGTACGCTCGACGCTGGAGGGAAGCGCTTTAGCGTAAAGGGAATGCCTCTTTCGGAACTCCGTCCCAACATCGAGTGATTTAGCGCACAGCGCACTGCCGCCCCTGCCTCCACACTAGGGCCATTCCAGCCGAAGAATGGGGCAACGGGCCGGTGCTCTCGAGGCTGTAGCTTTCCGGCTGATCGCTCAGATCGACCCCGCGGAAAACCGCGGAGGGAGGACTGTCGTGTCCACGGAATTGCTTCATGCTCCGCTTCATGCCTCGCTGATGGGCCCTGCTTCGCGTTATATGAAGGAAACCCGCGAGGCGATGCTCGATTACGAAACCGAAGAGCTGGCCGCCCTGCGCTTCTCCATCATCCTCACGGCAAGATGGGAAGCTTGTGACGACCAGGATCAACAGCAACGCGCTGAACTGCGCGCCGACCTCTCGCTGCTTCGCCGCCACTACAGCGACAAGATCGACGAGCTCGCCATGACCTTTGGTGTGTCGGAGGCCATGAAAGCCAAGGACAAGGTGGAGCGAACCGTCGTGGTGCCGCGCGACATGAAGCCGCAGTCCATCAGCCGCGAAGAGGGAGTCAGCAGCGAAGAGAGCGGCGATACCAGCTTCGGGCTCTGATGGAGCCGCAGGCCAAGGCCTGAGAAGCTGAGCGCGCAAGAAAAATGCGCCACCCGCAATCGCGGCGTGGCGCATTCATCTTGAGGCGTGTTGCTGGAGCTACTTGGCAACAATGGAGGGGCGCGTGTCGAGCTTGCCGCTCCTGTATCCATCTGCCATGACACTGATCGGAATCGGCGTGTAATCGCCGGCGTGTCCGGCCTGGCCGAACTCGGTCATGCGCTCGGAGACAACCTTGGCCATGGCCTCGCGCGCCGGCTTCATGTAGTCGCGCGGATCGAACTTCTCCGGCTGCGTCCACAGCACCTTGCGGATGGCGCCAGTCATGGCGAGGCGGTTGTCGGTGTCCACGTTGACTTTGCGCACGCCGTTGCGGATGCCGAGTTGAATCTCTTCGACGGGCACGCCCCAGGTGGGCTTCAGACTGCCACCGTATTCGTTCACGATGTCCTGCAGCTCCTTGGGCACCGACGAGCTGCCGTGCATCACGAGATGCGTTTGCGGCAACCGCTTGTGAATCGCGATGAGCACGTCCATCTTGAGCACGCTGCCATCCGGCTTCTTGTTGAACTTGTAAGCGCCGTGGCTGGTGCCGATGGCGATGGCCAGCGCGTCCACGCCGGTGCGCTCGGCAAACTCGACAGCCTGGTCGGGATCGGTGATGTGCTCAAGGCCCGTACCACCCGCGCCATGACCATCTTCCACGCCGCCCAGCACGCCGATCTCGCCTTCCACGGTGACGCCGCGCTCGTGGGCGTAATCGACCACACGGCGCGTCACGTCGACGTTTTCATCGAACGTCGAAGGCGTCTTGCCGTCTTCCTTGAGCGAGCCGTCCATCATCACGGAGGTGTAACCCAGTGCGATGGCGCTCTTGCAGGTTTCAAAACTATTGCCGTGGTCCTGGTGCATGGCGATGGGAATGTCGGGATTGAGCTCCGCCGCGGCCTGGATCAGCTTGAAAAGGTAGAGGTCCTCAGCAAACGCGCGCGCACCGCGGCTGGCCTGGACAATCACCGGCGACTTGGTCTGCCGGGCGGCCATCATAATGGCCTGAATCTGCTCCATATCGTTGACGTTGAACGCGCCGACGCCGTAACCGCCCTTGGCAGCCTCGTCGAGGAGCTGCCGCATGGAAACTAGAGGCATAAAAATTCTCCTTTGAGTGGCTCTCGCAGCCTTTGCGCTCAACTCTCAATCTGTCGGGAATTCAGCCTGGCGCCGGGAACCGCAATCATGTTTATGGTAGCAGAGACGTGCAAGGAAAATTTGCACGCGTGAACCTGAGTTGCCGTGGGTGTCCCGATTCAGCGCTGTTATTCAATTTGGCGCGTGCGGAGGCGCACTACGTATAGGTGACCTGTCCAAGGATCATGGCGCGCTTTGCACCCGTCGCACTGGGCACGTTGCCCGGGAGGCGATGCCAGGTTTGCCACGCGAGCAGCGCAAATGCCGCCGCTTCCTTGGCTTCGGCGGGGAGTCCGAAAGCGTCGCTGTCGCGCAGTGTGCATCGCAGCGGTTCGAGCCGCGCGGCCAGCATCTTCATCAATGTCCGGTTGCGCGCGCCGCCGCCGGAGACGATGACATCGACGGCATGGCCTTTCATGCGCGGCTCCACGTCGCGCGCGTAACTTCGTGCAATGCTTTCTGCGGTCAGGGCTGTCGCGGTCGCAAGCGCATCGTTGAGACTTCTGGATTGTGCAAGACACTTGCCCAAAAAATCCGCGGCGTAGGCGCGGCCGAACTGCTCGCGACCTGCTGTTTTCGGCGGACGCATTTTGAAGTAGGGATGCCGCAGCGCTTCTTTCAGCACTGGCTCGACCACGGCTCCACGCGCTGCCAGCGCTCCGTTGCGATCGAAAGGCTTGTCGAAAAGCTTTTGCGCCAGCCAGTCGATGACCATGTTTCCCGGCCCGGTATCGAATGCCACCACTTCGTGGCGTAGGCTCTTGGATGGGAGCACAGTCATGTTTGCAATGCCGCCGATGTTCTGCAAAACCCGTCCGCGCTTTGCATCGGCGAAGAGGACATAGTCCAGAAGCGGGACGAGCGGAGCTCCCTGACCGCCGGCCAGCATGTCGGCAGGGCGGAAGTTCGATACCACCGGAACGCCGAGTTCCGCGGCGATGGCCTGCGCCTCGCCCGCCTGCCACGTGCACGCAAACTTTCGGCCGGCATACTGGGCTGCTCGGGCCTGATGGTAGAGAGTCTGGCCGTGGCAGCCGACGAGATCGAGCCGCAACTTGTACTTTTTTCTGGTTTCGTTGACGGCTTCGGCGTACGCGAGACCCAGCCGCCAGTTGAGCCGCGCCAGTTCGGCTGTCGAAGTGGATTCGGCGTTCATGGCCGCGAGAACGGACCGTCGCAGAGCAGCAGGATAGGCAAAGTGCTGATGCGCCAGCAGCGTAAGCGTGGGGCGCAGCTTGCCCGGAGCGATGCGGACCGCGGCCACATCGATCCCATCGGCAGATGTTCCGCTCATCACACCGGCAACCGTCATGGCATGCGTCTTCATGCCGTCTCCTGAGCGGGGGCCATCGCTACCGTCTCACTGAAGCGCACGATCCGCGCGCGCAGCGCCTCAAATTGTTTTGGGTTGAGCGCCGCAGGCATCTTTGCCGGGAAGGCCTTGACCCGTTTCCGCGCCGACTCTCTCGCGCGCGCGAGCAAAATCTTGTGGAACGCCGCCGACCGCTCGCCTTCGTGAATGAGAGCTTCGAACGTCTGCAAAATTGGTTCGGGGTGATGGCAGATTAAGGCCAGGTCGGCGCCCATGCGCACGGTGGCAATGGCGGCGTCGGCAATGGGCATGAATTTGGTTACGCCGCCCATCTCGAGATCGTCGGAAACCACGATGCCGCGATAGCCGATGCGCTTGCGCAGCACGGTTTGCATCCAGAACTTCGACACGGTGGCTGGGCGTTTCGGGTCCGCAGTCAGAGGATATGCCGCGTGGTTCACCATCACCATCGGCATTGCGTCGCGCAATGCGCGGTAAGGTTCGAGATCCTCCTGCCACAACTGCTGCCACGTGCGCATGATCTTCGGAGTCTCCAGGTGCGAATCGAGTGTGCCTCCGCCGAGGCCGGGAAAATGCTTGCCGCATCCCGCCACACCCTGCGCGGCCAACCCCGCGAAAAACTCCCGCGCGTAGGCCGCAACGCCGGCACCGGTTTCGGCAGCGCAGCGCGTCTCCATCACCTTGCGCGACTCGGGCAGCGCCAGATCGAGCACCGGCGCCAGCGAGGAATTGAACCCGAAGGCCTTGACGGCCCGCGCAATCAGCTCGCCGTGTTCGCGCTGGAGCGCGGCGCGGCCCGTGGCGCGCGCGGCTTGCGCCACGGCCTGCACTGAGGGAATCGGCGCCAGCACATCGCGCAGTCGGTCGACCGTTCCGCCTTCCACGTCGACGAAAGCTCCGCAGTGCGGCGGGCAAAAGCTGGTTGCCTCCGCGAGCAGCGCACGGGTTTGCGCGCGGTCGACAATATTTCGCTTGAAGAGAATGATTCCCGCGGGGCGGATCAGCTTGAGCCACTCGCGTTCCATCGCGGCGAGCTCTTTGTCGCCCAGCCCCACTACCAGCAAGCTTCCCGCAGCCTGACGCAAACTTTCTTTCATCCCCGACCCTCAGGGGCTAAAGCCCCTTGTTTTACGACCGTTTTTCGGCACGACTGAACAGCTTGCAGAAAAAGTGCGAATAAGAAGCGAATTCAGCCAAGGATCATTTGGCAGGGGCTGAAGCCCAACTCATTCTGCTGACTTTATCGGCCCGGCTAAAGCCGTGCCCTTGTTACAAGGCCCCTTTGGT
>Ga0181529_10001413_pt1 | contig 30977 bp, 30 predicted proteins | sample PEATcosm2014_Bin_36_FD_119763 | JGI IMG/M metagenome (GOLD analysis project Ga0181529, IMG submission 119763) | Peatland microbial communities from MTU Mesocosm Facility, Houghton, MI, USA - PEATcosm2014_Bin10_30_metaG | ecosystem: Environmental > Terrestrial > Soil > Wetlands > Peat | place... | reverse complement strand
TTGAAGCTGTCAAGGCTGGCCATCGGCTCTGCTCCAGGCTTTGTGCGGCGGAAGGAAGTGGGCGCGCTTATAGATAAATTCCCTACGCCGGGCTAGACAAACTAATGTTGCACGGCGCTCAAACGGAAGGCGCCGTCGAAGGGAAGCTATGCGCCTCAGCGCCCACGAAATCGCTATCGAACGCGGCGGGCGCCGGATCCTGTCGGGGGTGTCGTTCGAGGCGCGCGCCGGCCAGGCTCTGCTGCTCGTCGGCCCCAATGGCTCGGGCAAATCGAGTTTGTTGCGGGCGATCGCCGGTTTTCTGCCGCTCGCCTCGGGCGCGTTGGCGCTCGAGGGGGGGACGGCGGAGGCGGGAATCGGCGAGCAGGCGCACTATCTCGGTCACGCCGACGCGCTGAAGAGCGCGCTGACCGCCGGCGAGAATCTCGCCTTTTGGGCCGACGCGCTCCGCGGCGATTCGGCGCGCGCGGCGTGGATCGCGGCGCTCGAACGGCTCGGCCTCGCCCATGTCGCCGATTTTCCGGCGCGCGCCCTCTCTGCCGGCCAGAAGCGCCGCGTCGCGCTCGCCCGGCTTCTGGTCGCGCCGCGGCCAATCTGGCTGCTCGACGAACCGACCACCGCGCTCGATGCCGCCGCGCAGCGCCAATTCGCCGTCGTCATGCGCGCGCACCTCGCCGGCGGCGGCCTCATCCTCGCCGCCACGCACGCGCCGCTGGACCTCGACGACGCGGCGCAGCTGACCCTCGGCGCGGCCGTGGCGACGGGGGCGGCGGCGTGAGACGAGCGGCATGGGGCCTGTTCTTGCGCGAATGGCGGATCGCCAGCCGCATCGGCGGCGGCGCGTCGGTCGGCGCAGTGTTCTTCCTCATCCTGGTGACGATCATGCCGTTCGCGGTCGGCCCTGACCTCACCCTGCTGGCGCGGATCGGTCCGGCGATCCTATGGGTGGCGGCGCTGCTGGCGACGCTGCTCGGTCTCGATCGCCTGTTCCAGGGCGATCATGACGACGGCTCGCTCGACGTGTTGGTCAACGCCAGCCTGCCGCTCGAATTGACGGTGCTGGTCAAATGCGCCGCCCATTGGGCGGCGAGCGCGGCGCCGCTGGCGATTCTCAGTCCGCTGTTCGGCCTGATGCTCGGCATGGACGCCGGCCCGCTGGCGCTGGTCGCCGTCAGCCTCGTCGCCGGCACGCCGGCGCTGACGATGATCGGCGCAATCGGCGCAGCGCTGACGGTGTCGCTCAGGCGTGGCGGACTGCTGATGGCGGTGCTGGTCCTGCCGCTGGCGATCCCGGTGCTGATCTTCGGCGTCTCGGCCGCTTCCGCGGCGAATGGCGGTCCATCGCCGATCGCCGCGCCGCTGCTGATGCTGTGTGCGCTGTCGCTCGCCGCGATCGCCCTCGCGCCCTTCGCCGCCGCTGCCGCGCTGAGGCACGTGCGCGACTGAGCGGGTTTGACGTCGGCGCCTCGGCGCCCCACAAATCGCCTCCCCGAAAAACGGCGAATAGCGGCGCGAAGGGCGACGAGACACGACGGTTTCAGGGAGGGCGGCCAGCGCCGGCGAGATTTCCGCGCGCATCGATCGGTTGCCGTCGACTCGCACGGTATGGGCGGCGATCTTGCTGCTCAGCGCTGGAATGTTCTTCGAGCTCTACGACCTGCTGTTCAGCGCCTACATTGCGCCGACGCTCGTGAAGAGTGGGCTGCTCGCGCCGACGAGCTCGAGTTTTTTCGGCCTTGCCGGCGTCGCCGGCTTCATCGCCGCCTTGTTCAGCGGGCTGTTTGTCGGCACCCTCGTCTGTGGCTTTCTTTCCGACCGCTACGGCCGACGCACTGTCTTTGTCGGTTCGCTGCTCTGGTACACGGTCGCCAACGTGATCGTCGCGGCGCAGACTGACGCCTATGGGCTGAACATCTGGCGCATGATCTCGGGGGTTGGGCTCGGCGTCGAGATGGTGACGATCGGCGCCTATCTGAGCGAAATGGCGCCGAAGAATCTGCGCGGCTAGGCGTTCGCCTGTTCGCAAGCGATCGGCTTCTGCTGCGTGCCGATCTCGTCATTCCTCGCCTACGAGCTTGTTCCGCTGACCCCTTTCGGCGTCGCCGGATGGCGTTGGATGGTGTTGATCGGCGCGGCCGCAGCGGCGCTGATCGGCTTCATGCGTTTCGGCCTGCCTGAGAGCCCGCGCTGGTTGGCGCGTCAGGGGCGGCTCGAGGAAGCCGACCGCATCGTGGCCGGGATCGAGGCTAAGGTTGCGGCGGAATACGGCAAGCCGCTGCCGCCCCCTGGCGCCGTCGAACCGATCTCGCCGGCGTCGCGCTTTGTCGACCTGTGGACGTCTGGCGTGCGTGGTCACGTAATTCTGATGTGCGTGTTCAACGTCTTTCAGACCGTCGGCTTCTACGGCTTCCAGAATTGGGTTCCAACGCTTCTCGTCGCCTAAGGCGTCGAAATCACCAAGAGCCTAGCCTACACCACGGTGATTGCGCTCGCCGCGCCGGTCGGACCGCTGATTGGCTTCTTCCTCGGTGACAGGGTCGAGCGCAAGATCGTCATCGTCGCCGCCGCCGGCGCGATCCTCGTCTTCGGGCTGATCTTCGGCGCGACCAAGGCGGCGGCGGCGATCATCGTCATGGGCGTTTGCCTGACGCTCGCCAACAACATCATGTCCTACAGCTACCACGCCTATCAGCAGGAGCTGTTTCCGACCGGCATTCGCGCCCGCGCCGCCGGCTTCGTCTACTCATGGAGTCGGCTGTCGGTGATCTTCTCGTCCTTTGTGATCGCCTTTCTTCTCCAGACTTTCGGCGTCTACGGCGCGTTCGTTTTCATTGCCGGAGCGATGATCGTGGTGATGGCGACGATTGGTTTCTTTGGACCGCGCACGAGCAACATCGCGCTGGAGCGGATCTCGCATTAGGGCAGGGCGGCCTTCGCTACTCGGCGAAACGCCAAGCGGCGGGGCGATCCGCCCCGCCGCCGACTTCATGTGTTCGATGCGTTCGGATGCGACTCAGCCGCCGGTCGCGTCGTTGACGCACTTCTTGGTGAAGCTGTCCTTGGCGGCGCCCGCCAGCTTCTTGTCGGCCGCCGCCTTGTCGCAGGAAGCCTTCGCGTCGTTGACGCACTTCTTGGTGAAGCTGTCCTTGGCGGCGCCGGCGAGCTTCTTTTCGGTCGCCTGAGCGGCGCAGGACGAATCAGCGTAGGCGAGCGCGGGTGCGCCAGTCAGCGCGAGCGCCAGGGCGATCAGCGCGAGTGTCTTGGTCATTGGGTTCCTCTTCGAGATCGAATGCCGGCGCGCTCTGTGGCGCGGACGGCGACTGCGACAGTGCCGACCGCGGCCGGCTTTGGCAATGCCCGGACGCCGGGCCTTTGGTCGTACGCGCCCGCCTCGCCTCGTCAGGCGAGTTTCGCCTCGAAGACGTCGATCGCCATTGGCTTGCCGAACAGGAATCCCTGGAAGGACGGGCAGCCGTGGCGCTCGAGGAAGCGGCGTTGCGCCTCGGTTTCGACCCCTTCGGCGACGACGGTGAGGCCAAGACTCTCAGCCAGCGTGATGATCGTGTGCGCGACCGCTGCGTCATTGGCGCTGCCGGGCAGGTTGCACACGAACGAACGGTCGATCTTGATCTGATCGAGCGGCAGCCGCGCGAGATAGGCGAGCGACGAATAGCCGGTGCCGAAGTCATCGACGGCGAAGCCGACGCCGAGCGCCTTGAGCGCGTTCATCTTGTCTGCCGCGCCGGCGACGTCGTCGAGTACGACGCTCTCGGTGAGTTCGAGCACGAGGCGCTCGGCCGGCGCGCCGGTCGCACGCAGCGTCGCGGCGACCTGCTCGACGAAGTCGGGCTGGCCGAATTGGCGGGCGCTGACGTTGACTGAAAGGTGCAGGTCGCGACTGCGACGGTCGCCGCTCCAAGCTTTGAGCTGCTGGCAGGCGGTTTCCAACACCCAACGTCCGATCGGCAGGATGAGGCCGGTCTCCTCGGCGAGTGGAATGAATTCGCCCGGGGCGACGAGCCCGCGTTCGGGATGCGCCCACCGCACCAGCGCCTCGGCGCCGATCCATTCGCCGTCGCAATCGACCTGCGGCTGGTAGTGCAGCACGAAACGCCGTTCGCGAATGGCGAGGCGCAGCGCCGCCTCCGCTTCGGCGCGGACGGCGAGCGTCGCCTGCATGTCGGGGTCGAAGAAGCGCAGCGCGTTGCGCCCCGCCGCCTTCGCTTCGTACATGGCGATGTCGGCTTGCTTGAGCAGCTCCTCGCAGGAGTCGCCGCGGCCGCTGAACATGGCGACGCCGATGCTGGGGCTGGAATGGCGGACGCCACAAGGCAGCGCGTAGGGCGCATTGAGCGCAGCGAGGATCGTCTCGCCAGTGTTCTTGGCCAGCGCTGCGGCTTCGTGCGGATTCTCGCTCAAGTCCTCGACGAGCGCCACGAATTCGTCGCCGCCTACGCGCGCCGCGCCGCCCGCGGCGCCGAGGCAGGCTTCAAGGCGCCGCGCGACCTCGATTAGGAGCTGGTCGCCGACCTCGTGGCCGCTGGTGTCGTTGACGAGCTTGAAGTTGTCGAGATCGATGAACAACAGCGCCCCGTGGCGGCCGTTGCGGGCGCTGCCGGCAAGCGCCTGCTCGAGGCGGTCATGGAGGAGACGACGATTCGGCAGACCGGTCAGCCGGTCGTAATAGGCGAGATTGACGATCTCCTTTTCGGCGCGTTTGCGTTCGGCGACGTCGGTCATTGTTATGACGTAGTGCGTGATCTCGCCATGTGCGCCGCGCACAGTGGCGACGGTCGTCCAGGTGGGGAAGATTTCACCCGAGCTGCGTTGCGCCGGCAATTCGCCGCGCCAAAAGCCGTCGTGGGCGACGCGGTCGGCGATTTTGCCGAACAACTCGCCGGCGCGCGGATCGCGCGCGACCTGTTGCGGCGTTTTGCCGATCACGTCAGCGGCCGCGTGGCAGGTCATCTCGATGAAGGCGCGGTTGACGCGCAGGATCCGCTTGTCCGCGTCGAGGATGACGATGCCCTCCTGCGCCTCGAACGCGGTGGCGGCAATCCGAAGCTGCTCGTCGACCTTGCGGCGTTCCGAGACGTCGCGGGCGATCCCGACCACGCCGACCGTCTTGCCGCTCTCGTCGCGCAGCGGCGCTTTGAGCACTTCGAATGGAATGACTTTACCGTCGGGCCCCGGGGTCTCGTGGTCCTCCAATTGGACTTCGCCGGTTTCGATCGCGCGTCGGTCGCCGGAGCAATGCAAGTCAGCGATGTCGCGTGGGAAGACCTCATAGTCTGTCTTGCCGAGCGCTCCGTCCTGCGCGATGCCAAGCACACGTTCAAACCGTGAATTACAGCGCACGTGGCGCCCCTCGAGGTCCTTGACCCAGACAAGGTCGGGAATGGTCTGCACCACGGCGCGAAGTTGGCTTTCGCGTCCGCGGAGCTCCTGGAAGGCGTGCAGGACGGTGAGCGCGTCTTCCAGCCGCCGGCCGATCGCCTCGAACAGCCGCCGATCGTCGACAGTCCAGACGCGCGCGTGCGAGCACTGATGCAGCCCGAAACCGTGGGCGCGCCCTGTCTTGGCGCGGATCGCCATCGCCAGCTGCGACTGGACGCCAAAGCGAAGTCGCGAGGCGTCCGGGTTCGAGTGTTCGCCGTCTGGGCCGAATGCGAGCGGGCCGGGCGCGGCCAAAACGGCGGTTTGCATCTCGCGCGCCTCGGGGCTCGTCGGAATCTCGCGATCAAGCGCGCCGACGCAGATGCTGGCGAATTCAAGCCGCGCGCGCTCGGCCCGCACGCGCCAGCTCGGCGCCTGTGGGTCGCAAGGATCGAGTAGCCAGGCGCGATCGCATTTAAGTAGATCCAGCGTGATCTCGAGCACTCGTCCCAGCATTTCGTCGAGGTCGGTCGAGCCCCGGATCACCTGGTTGACGCGGTCCATGCCTTCGAAGAAGCGCAGGTTGGATTCGAGCCGCGCTTCGGCGCGTTTGCGCGCTTCGCGCTGGCGCAGCACCATGATGCCGAAGGCGAGGTCGGCGGCGAGCCGCTCGAGCAGACAGACTTCTTCGGCAGTGAAAGCATCGCGCTCGGCGGCGTAGATGCAGAGCGCGCCGAAGACGCCGCCCGCTTCATTGATGAGCGGCAGCGCAACGCTGGCGCGGAAACCGCGTTCGAGCGCCTCGTGGCGCCACGGCGCGACGCGCGGGTCGAACTCGTAATCCTGGACCCAGACGACCTTGCCGAAGCGGATCGCCGCGCCAATTGGTCCATGTCCGCGTTCGACGTCGCCCCAGGTGATCCGCGCAGCGTCGACATAGCCGGAATCGTAGCCGGCGCGTGCGACGGGTCGCACCGACTTTTCGGCGTCGCGTTCGACATAGCCGACCCAGGCCATTCGGTAGCCGGCTTCCTCGCAGACGATGCGACAGATCTCGGCCAGCAGGTTCGGCTCGTCGACGGCTCGCATCAGAGTCTGATGGCAACACGTGACGGCGCGCAACTCGCGATTGAGGCGCTCGACCGCCGCTTCCGGGCGCTCGCGTCGGGCCTTCTCGCCGCTGAAGTCGAGCATACGCTGGCTTTCCGTCGTCGCCTAAGTGGCGCATCCGTCCGGCGATCAGCGGCGCCGGGCGCGGAGGCGCGTCCTCACTGGTGGGGCGATTCCGGGCTGCAACCGGAATGAGCGTACGGCGTCATGCCATTGCGCCGCGGCCTCGGCAGGCGAGCGGCTCAACACGTCATAGCTGAACGCTCGCAGGAATCCGTAAATTATGTCTTATCGAGCAAAGAGTTGGGCTTGCCATTGCCGGCGGCGTGACGCAGCGATAAAAGGCCGGTAATGGTCAACCTCGCCAATCCGACGGCGTTTCTCGCTGTGACGCGCCGCGCGCTGCCGTGGCTCGCGCTTGCGACGGCGGCGTTGTTCGTCGTCGGCTTGTGGGCGGCCTTCCTCGCGCCGCCCGATTACCAGCAGGGCGAGACCGTCAAAATCATGTACATCCACGTCCCAGCGGCGTGGCTATCGAGTTTCATTTACGTCGTGATGACGGCGGCGAGCCTCGGCACGCTCGTCTGGCGGCATCCGCTCGCCGACGCCGCCCAGAAGGCGGCGGCGCCTCTTGGCGCCGGCTTCACTTTCATTTGCCTCGTCACCGGCTCGCTGTGGGGCAAGCCGATGTGGGGCGCCTACTGGGTGTGGGACGCCCGGCTCACCTCGGTGCTGGTGCTGTTCATTCTCTATCTCGGACTGATGGCGCTCTGGCGGTCGATCGAGGACCCCGGCCGCGCCGCGCGTGCGGCGGCGATCCTCACGCTGGTTGGCTGCGTGAACTTGCCGATCATCAAGTTTTCGGTCGATTGGTGGAACACGCTGCACCAACCTGCCTCGGTGTTTCGCCTTGGCGGTCCGACGATTGCGCCGGAGTTGCTGTGGCCGCTGCTGACCATGGCGCTCGCCTTCACCTTGCTGTTCGTCGTTCTGCACCTGATGGCGATCCGCAACGAGATTTTGCGCCGGCGGCTGGCGCGGTTGACAATGCTCGCCGCCGCCGAGGGCGATGCGCTCGCCCATCGCTTCGCTGCAAGAGGGTCGGGCGCGTGAGCGACATCCCGCACATCGGCTTCATCGTCGCCGCTTATCTCGTCACGGCGATCGCCATCCTGGCGATGATCGGCGCGATCGTCGTCGACTATCGGCGTCTCAGCCGAGCGCTCAGCCGGCTCGAAGCGGCGCGCAAAGGGGGCGACGCGCAATGAGCCACGTCGTTCCGCCCCCGCGCCGCCGCGGCTGGTTGGCGGCAATGCCTTTGATCGCCTTCCTCGCGCTCGCCGGCCTCCTCTTCATGCGTTTGTTCGCCGGCGACGCCTCGCGCCTTCCGTCGGCTTTGATCGGCCAGAGCGCGCCGGCGCTTAATCTGCCCGGACTCGATGGTGCGCCCGGCCTCGCCGACGCTGACCTGCGCCGCGGCCACGTCACCGTCGTCAACGTCTTCGCGTCATGGTGCGTGCCCTGTCGCACCGAACACGAGTTTCTGCTGTCGCTCGCTCACGATCCAGACATTGAGGCGAAGGGCGTGACGCTGATCGGCGTTGCGCAGAAGGACCCGCCTGAGAACGTCAGACGCTTCCTTGGCGCGCTGGGCGACCCGTACACAAAGGTCGGTCTCGACGGCGATGGCCGCGCCGGCATCGACTGGGGCGTCTACGGTGTGCCGGAGACGTTCGTTGTGCGCGGGGACGGCGTGATCGCGTTCAAGCAGATCGGGCCGATCGACGCCGTCGCGCTCGAGAGCGTCGTCAGGCCGGCGATCCTCAAAGCGGCGAACTGACGCGGCGTCTCAATTCAGCACCCGCGGCGCGGCGGGAATGTCGAGCGAAAAGGCGGGCACGGCGACTTCGAATACGTCGCCGTCGTCGGCTATCAGGCGATAGGCGCCTTCCATCACGCCGCTCGGCTCGCCAAGCGGACAACCCGAGGTGTAACGGAACGACTGACCCGGCGCGAGCGTCGGCTGCTCGCCGACGACGCCGACGCCGCGCACTTCCTGTCGGCGACCGCTGGCGTCGGTGATGATCCAATGACGATGCGTCAGTTGCACCGTGCGTCGGCTGAGGTTGACGATCTCGATTGTATACAGCCAGAAGTGAAGCCCTTCTTCGGGCTTCGACCGTTCCGGCGAATAAGTCGGCTCGACGGCGACGCGGATATCGTTTGTGACCGCGGAATACATGCGCAGATTCTATCTGAACCCCAACGCGCGGCCAAGCCTGACGCGCTATGGGTCGGACCAGCCGCGCTTGGCGACGAACGCGACCCCTCTCTGTGCGGCGCGCCGCGCCGGCGGGAAGAGGACGAGGATCGCCGCCGCATAGATAAGGACGCCGGCGCCGATCTGCGTCGCCAAGCCCAAAGCGCCGATCGGCGCCGCGACGAGGCGAAGCGCCGCGCCCATGATCGCGGTGGCGGCGAGGATTCCCGCCAGAACGCCGAGGGGAAAGCGCAACCCCATGCGCGCGACGACGAAGGTCATCGCCGCTGTCGAGCCCACCAGGGTTCCCGCCAGACAGCCGACCGCCGCGCCGCCAACGCCGCCGAAGTATTCGCCAACCGCGCCGCCGGCGAGCGCCGCCACGGCGTCGAAGAGGTTGAAGACCGTCATCGACCGGGTCCGCCGCACCAACAGCGCGGTCTGATCGCCGGTGTGAACGCGCAGCGCCCGCGCCGCGCCAGCGAGGACCGCAAGCGGCAAGATGACGATCGTTTGCGCCTGAAACTGCTGGGCGACGGCGAGGCGGACGAACGGGCCGGCGAGCAACGCGACGCCGACTGCCGCCGGCGCCATCAGGCCGAACATCAATGCGCCGTTGAGCGAGACCTGGCCCAGCGCGCCGTCGCGATCGCCGGCTTCGAGGCGATCGACGGCGAGCGGGAACGAAGCGACGGCGCACAGCGACGCCAACATGGCGGCGAGCCGCTGGCCGAGTCCCCAGCCGACCGAGAACAGGCCGACGCCGGCGACGCCCTCGCCAGCGCCGACCAGCACACGCACGCCATTGCTCGCCGCCCAGGCGAACAGGCCGGAGAAGATGAGCGGCAGCGCGAACTGCCGCGCCTCGCGGAAGATCGCCGCATCGAAGCGGCCAATCGAAAGCGGCCGGCGAAGCCCGATCGAGGTCAGCGCCAATCCCGCCGTCTGGCCGACCGCCATCGCCGCCAGCGCCGTCGCAGCGTCGGCATTGAGCGCGATCGCGGTGACAATCGACAGGCCTGAGCCGAGCACGGGGCTCGACAATTGCGCAAGCGTGTAGACGCCGATGCGATGGTTGGAGCGCGCGACTTCGCCGTAATGGTTGAGCATCGCGCGGCTCGCGAGATAGGCGGCGGTCGCGGCGAACAGGCGGGGGGAAGGCGCGAGGCCAACCAACGCCAGCGTCGGGACAGCGAAGCCGACTTGGCTCAATACGCCGCCGGCGACGACGCGCGCATCCATCGCCGCGAAACGCGAAGCGTCCGCATATTGCTGGCGGAACCGCAACAGATAGACCGACCACCAGGCGAGGCCGAGTCCGCCGGTCAGCTCCTGCGCTGCGACAACGAACGCGACGACGCCATAGACCGCAGGGTCGAACAAATGCGTCCAGACGACAGTGACGACGAATTGCAGCAGCGGCGCGAAAAGTTGCGCCGGCAGGTAGAGGAGGGTGTTGCGCAGCAGGCCGCCGGTCTTCACGCCCGCCCTCGCGTCGCCGCCTCGTCGCCGGCGCGCCAGTCGAACACCGCCAGAATCAGGATCGCGAACTGGTTGAAGGCGAGGGTCTTGACGGAAAGGCTGGCCGAAGAGCTCACCTGCACCAGGAACAGCAGGATGATCGCCCAGGCGCCCGACTTTGCCCGCCGCCAGAACTCGCACAGCAATGCGGCGAATCCGATCAGGAAGAAGGTCGTCATCAGCGCGCCGTACTGGAAGACCAGCCCGAGCCAGCTGTTCTCGATGCCGTATTCGATGCCGAGCGTGTTCTGCAGCGTCGCCAGCCGTTGCGGATCGGGGCCGAGCAGGATGTCCTGGAGCGAGAACGCGTCGAACAGGTCGAAGACGACGACGCGCGCCTCTGCCGAACCGCGGTCGGCGGAGAACCGTTCGATGAGCGGCGCCAACGCGCCGCCGAACCACGCGGCCGCTGCGGCCGCCGCCGCGAACGGAATGACGAAGTTCGCAGCAATCGCCGCGCGCAAGTCGAAGCGCCGGCCGCCGAGCGCTTCGCCGATCGGCTTCAGCGCCGCCAGGCAAACGACGACGATCGCGAGGGTGAGCGATGTGCGTCCGCCGAAGGGGACGAGCGCGACGAGCTGAATCGTCGTCAAGACAAGGCGCAGCGGCAGCTTGAGCGCGCGGTCGGCGCCGAGGATCAGCATTGCGGCGTAGAGCGCGGTCGTGCCGGCGTTGAGCAGCGGATGGCCGAGCAGCGCCGTTGAACGGTAGTCGCCGACGATCGCTCGTCCGCCGGCGACGAAGGGCGTCAGGCGAAAATCGAACGCGAATTCGGCGAGGCCGAGGCAAGCGTTGACGACCATGATGATATGCAGCGCCAGCCGCAACGCCGCGCGCTCGCGCGGACTGAAATCTTCGTAGAGCGCGAGCAGGATAGCGCCGACGATGAACGTATCGATCAGCGGCGCGACCGGCGTTCTCTGGAACAGCGCCGCGTAGGCGACGATCAGCGCGAGATTGACGGCGAACAGCGCTGCGCCGGGAAAGCGCAGCGGCAGAGCGGCGAGATAGGCGAACGGGCGAGGGCGCGACGCCGCCTCGAGGGTTAGGGCCAGGATGGCGAGATAGGTCGCCGGATGCAGTTTCTGCAGCGCGCCGCCGCCCGGCGCTTCGTATGGAACGCCGAGCGCCTGCAGCGCCATCGCCGAGACGACGAAAGCGACGATCGCCGCAGCGAAGGCGCAGATGCGCGCAGCGATGCGGAGCGGCTGGCGGTCGTTGGCGACGGCCAGCGTCAGGCTCACGCTGTTCTCCCCGACTGTTTCGCCGGCGTCCGCGCCACGCCGGCGACCAGCGCGCCGACCCCGGCGCGTTCGGCCGCCGCCTCGAGCGCGGCGGCGCCGGTCGCAGCGGCGTCGACGATCACCGCGGCGTCGGCGGTCTTCTCGTGGGCGAGCAGCGCCGTGGCGCCGGAGAGCGGGCCGCAGTCGAGCACGATCCAGTCGAACCGCGCATGCAGGCGCGCGGTGAGGGCGGTCTGCCCTCGCCCGCCGAGCGGCAGGATCAAAGCCTCGCCGCCGTTTGCAGCGTCGCGACGCAGGATGCTTGCGACCTGTCCAGGCGAGTCGACGATCACCTTACGCAACCGCCGCGCGTAGGCGCTGAGCGTCGGCCGGCGGTGGTCGCAGTCGACCAGCAGCGCGCGCCGGCCGGCAGCGCTGAGCGCGTGGGTGAGCGACAGCGCCACGGTCGAAGCGCCGTCGCCGCGCTCGCGCGAAACGATTGCGACGACAGGCGCGTGGGCGCCGTCGGCAAGACGCTCGATCAGCCGGTCGCGCAGCGCCGCGATCGCCGCGGCATAGGACGAGTCGGCGGTCATCGCCGCTTCGGCGGCGGCAAGCGCGGCGCCGCCGTCGCTCTCGCCATCCTCGTCGGACCGCGGGGCGAAGGCAGGGATGGGGAGGTCGATTGCGAAGAGGCTCGCAGCCGCGGGGGACGCCTCGTGGGTCGGCGCGTTCGTCGCAGCGGCTGCCAACGGCGCCGGGGTCGAAGAGGCCGTGGGTGTCGGCGGCGTGGCGGGCGGTGGGGGCGCGGTCGCGATCACGGCGGCGGGCGGCCGGCGCCGGTCACGGTATTCGGCGGCGAAGACGGCGACGAGCCACAGGTTAAGCGCGGCGACCAGCGCCAGGAACAGAGCGAGTCCGACCCGCGGGCTGACTCTGCCGGACCTCGCCGACGGCGGGTCGACGACTGCGCTGTGCGGCGATTCGACGATGTCGCGGCGCACGTTCTCCCGCGCCGACAGCGCCTTCTCGTAGGCCGCGCGCAGCGCTGCGGCTTCGGCGTTCAGGTGGTCGAGTTCGATGCGGGTGCCGCCGAACTGCTGATTGGTCGCCTCGAGCGAAGCGACGAGCTTTGCCGCATCCTGCTCGGCGGCGCGCGCCGCCTTCAGGTCGCGCTCGCTGGCCGAACGGATGCGCCTGAGCTCGGCGTCGATTTGCGCCTGCACCGACTGCAACTGCGCGCGCGTCGTCAGATAGCTCGGGTGGCGCGGCCCGAGCGTCGACAGTTCGTATGCCTCGTCGCGCGCTAGCCCCGCCTGATCGGCGCGCAGCTTCTCGATCACCGGCGAATGCAGCGCTTCGCCGACGCCCTCGCCCCCGCCCCCGGCGGAGGAAGGTCCGAGCGCCGCCTTGATCTGTTCGTAGGCGGCCTCGACCTCGCCCCGCTTGCCGCGAGCGACCACCAACGCGTCGTTGGCGTCCTTGAGCTGCTGCTCGGGCGAGATGCGTCCGTCGCTCAACACGATGGCGTTTGTTTCGCGATAGGCCTGTGCGCGTCGCTCCGACTCTTCGACGCGCGGCTGCAGCTCGGCGATACGCCCGTCGAGCCAGGCCGACTGTTTAGCGACGACCTGATCGCTCAAGGCGGCTTGCTCGGCGAAGAACGCGTCGGCGACGCCTTGCGCCAGGCGCTCCGCCTTGGCCGGCGTAGCGGCGCGCACCTCGACGTCGGCGATGTAGTTGCGTTCGCTGCGCTTGACTGAGATTCGGTCGCCGAGCGCGACAACCGCGGCGTCCAGGCGCGCGTCGGGGTCGGCCGCCGGCGCCCGCCACAAGCTGGTCAGGCTGCCGACAAACAGGCCGATGAGGCCCGGGCGGAACTCGGGATCGTCAGCGAGATCCTGCGCCTGTGCGACACGACGCAGGACGGCGCGCGACGTGAGGATGCTCATCTCGCTCTCGACCAGCGCGATGTCGGGGGTCTGCGGCATCGGCTGGGCGTCGAGCCCGACTGGCACGCGCTCGCGCGGGTCGACGAGGATCGACATCGTCGCGGCGTATCGGCTCGGCGTCAGCGCAATATAGGCGAGCGCGATCGCGCCGGCGATCGCCAGGCATGGCAGCAGCAAGCGCAGCCGCCGCGCAGCGATGCGCGCGAGCTCGCCGACGTCAACTGTCGGCAGGCTGGCGCCGTCGCCGGCGTCGGCGGCCGCCGGGCCGGCTCGCCGGGGCGGAGGAGCGGTCCAGGCAGTCATCGAACGCGCTGACTTTCTCGTGAAAGCGACGCGTTCAGCGGCGCTTTCGGACTGTCGCTGAAGGTAAAGCGGCATGGTTACCAAACGATTAGTCCAGCTTTCGATGCGTTATCGCGTCGGTCGGGGCGCCCGTCGCGGCGCGGCGGCGAAAGCGGCGGCCATCGCTTCGCCGAGCGGTTTGATCCTGAGGTCGGCGTCGAAGGGCAGCGGGCGCGGCGCGCGGCGCGAAAGCTCGCGATACCAGGAAAAACGATCCGACAACTGCCAGGTGACCACCATGTCGACCGCCGGGACGGCGAGGACCGAATTGAGGAACTTTGCGCCGACTGCCGCGATGGCGTGGTCGCGCGCCGCAAAATCGTCAGGAAGGGCGGAATCGTCGATGTCGAATTCGGTGATCGACACCGACAGGCCGCGCCTGGCGAAACCGTCGACGTAGCCGGCGAAGGCCGCATAGTTGGCAGGCCATTGCGGCTTGAGATGGCTCTGCAGGCCGATCGTGTCGACCGGCGCGCCGGCGTCGAGCAGGCGATCGACGAGGTCGGCGAGCAACGGCCGGATTGAACGGCCCCATTCGTGGTCGTTGTCGCACTGCGCCTCGTTGAGCGCGAGCCGCGCCGTCTTGTCGACCGCGGCGACGCGGCGGAATGCGCGCTCGACATAGGACGGGCCCATCGCCGCGAACCACGGTCCGTCGCGCCAGCCGCCGGGTCTGCCATCCATTGGCCAGAACGGCTCGTTGACGACGTCCCAGGCGTAAAGCTTGCCGGCGTAGCGTTCGACGACGCGCTCGATATGGGCGTCGAAGACGCGCTCGACCTCGCGGCCGGGCAGGCGCTTCAGCCAATCGGGGGCGCGGTCGTTCCAGATCAGCGTATGCCCGCGCAGCGGCTTGCCATTGTCGGCCGCGAAGCGGACGATCGCATCGGCGTAGGAGAACTCGAAGCGGTCGGGCGTCGGCCGCAACCAGTCGAATTTCATCGCTACGTCGGTCGTCAGGATTTTTGTCTGGCGGCGGTAGAGATCGGCGTAGCCGGGGTCGTCGAACGCCTCCTGGCCGATCGAGGCGCCGTAAAGCAGGCCGCTGGCGACGGCCGCGGCGCCGAGGTTGGCGGGCGCTGTCGCGCCGAGGACGAGACGGGGCGCAACGGCCGTTGTTGCGGCGGCGAGCAAAGCGCGGCGGCTAATCATCCGTCCAAGCCCTTGAGCCAGGAAGCGCGAGCGCGGGGTCCCGCCGCGTCAATCACGGCAAAACGGTTGGTGATGTTGAATGTATGCAGGCCGCCCGGCGGCGCAAAACGATGCATCGGAGTCTGGCGAAACTCGCCGGGCGCGAGCGCGTCGATGCGGCAGAACGCCAGCCCGGATCCATAGCCGGCGCGGCAGTCCTGCGCCGGGCGCCACAGCGCCCCATCATGCTCGAAGACGCGACCGGCCGGACGCGCCGCCGAAGCGTCGATCAGCGCCGGTCCGTCGAAGGCCGGCGTCCAAGGCCCGATTGGGTCCGGGGCCCGATAGAACGACAGGCGGTCCCAACTCGCGCCCTCCGTCTCCCCGCCAGTGGCGCTGAGCCACCAATCGCCATTCCACATGAACGGCGTCGCGTCGGCGATCTCGGCGCCGCTCAACAGCACGCGGTCGAGCGTCCAGTGGAACGGAAACGGATCGGCCCGGTAGAGTTCGAGCGTTCGATTTCGTCCGCTCTCGGGCATCATCCAGATCGCGCCGTCGTGGCGAAATACGAAGGGATAGGAGAGGTGGTGGGGCCGCTCGATCACGACGCGCGGCGACCCGGGATTTCCTTCGTCGTCGAGCGCGAAAATTGAAATGACGCCCTTTCCGGTCGCGTAAGGGTATTCTTCGCAAAAGACATAGGCGACTCCGCCCTCTTCGAAGACGAACGGGTCGGCAAAATAGCGGCGACGATCGTCCCGGAGCCAGCGCCAACCGCCGTCGTCGAGCCGGTCGAGGCCAGCGAACGGCGCGTCGCCAAGTCCGCGCCGCCGAACGCCGACCCGCCAGTGGCCGTCGTGGACGAGGTGGCGGCGCAGTCGCCGCTCGATCATCCCGGCGAGCGTCGCCGCGGCGAAGCGGACGGGGGCGAACGGCTGCGCCGCCACGGCGTCGCGAGGCGAGGCGGCCTCGCCGAGGCCGCGCTTCGCAAGCTGGACGATAAGCGCGACGAGCGCGTCGGCGATCGCCGCTCGGCCGCTCGAGAGCAAATCGAGTCGCCGCACCGCGGGCAACGCCGAGGCAAAGGCCCGCGGCGCGTCGCCAATCATTTGCGCCAGTTCGATCCACGGCGCGCGGCCGGCGAGCAGCGCGGCGTCGCGCGCCGCGGCGCCGGCGGCGCCGTCGTAAAGGGGAACGATCGCGCCGGGCTCGGGTTTGGCCGAGTCGGTCAGGTCGAAGACGAGGTCGGCGTCGCCGGCGCCAGGCGCGCTCCAGGCGCCGGCCGGCGCGCGGTCGAGCGCCGCCGGCTGTCGGGCGCGCGCGATCAGCTCCTCGAGCGTTTCGACCAGCGCGGTCGAGGGCGGCGGCGCGCCACGGCGCTCGCGCGTCTCGATCAGCGCGCGGCAGCCAACGGCGGCGAGCCGCTCGGCAAGCGTGCGGTGCCAGCGGCGCAGTCCGCCCTGCGGCAGCAGCAGACGGACGGCCGTCATTGCCGCCGCTCCCGAAAGCGCGTGCCCGCAGGGGAAGAATTCCTGCCGGTCGCGAACTCCGCTAGAACTGCGGAACGATGATCGCTTCCTCTGCCCGCCCGCGCACGCTGTTGTTCTACGCTCCCGCGCTGCTGGACGGCGGCGCCGAGCGGGTGTGGGCGCGGCTCGCATCGGCCTTCGCGGCGCGCGGCGACGCCGTCACGTTCGTCGTCGATTTCGAAGCGACCCAATCGGCGCCGTTCCTGTCGCGCGACGTCGCGCTCGAAGTCCTGCCGCACGGTCATCTCCGATCGACGCGCGCGCTGACGCGGCTGATCGCCGAGCGCCGCCCCGACGCGACCCTTTCGGCGATCGCCGTCGCCAACCTCAAACATACGATCGCCGCGACGCTGGCCGGACGTCGCGACCGCGCTGTCCTGGCCTATCACGGCTTCAGTGAAAGCGAGCCGCAGCTTCTGAGCCGCATCGGCTATCGCCTGACGCCGCTGGTCACCCGACTCTGCGCAGCGACCGTCGCCGTCTCGGCGGCGCTGCGCCATGATCTGATCGCCCGCTACATCGTTCCAGAACGGCGCGTGCGCACGATTTACAACCCTGCCGCGCCGGCGCCGTTCCCCGAACCGCTGGCCGCCGACGCGCTGGCGGCGCGGCCGAAGACCATCATTGCGCTCGGCCGGCTCGTCCTCGACAAGGATTTCATCACGTTGCTTCGCGCCTTCGCGCGGCTCGACGACCGCGGCGCGCGACTTGTCATCCTCGGCGAGGGCTCGGAGCGGGCGCGACTCGAAGCCCAAGCTTGGGGCCTCGGGGTCTCGGGCCGGGTCGACCTGCCAGGCTTCGAACTCAACGTCGCGGCGCGGCTCGACGCGGCGCGCGCCTTTGCGTTGTCCTCGCGCCGCGAGGCGTTCGGCCTCGCCTGCGTCGAAGCGCTCGCCCATGGGCTGCCGATCGTCGCCACCGATTGCGGCGGACCAGCGGAAATCCTCGTCGCGCCGGCAGATGGAACTCTGGTTCCGATCGGCGACGTCGAGGCGCTGGCGCGCGCGCTGTCGTCGGCGCTCGCCGATCCCGGCGATCCGGCGCCGCGCCAGGCGCGGGCGCGCGAATTCTCCCTCGATGCGGCGCGCGACCGTTACGACGCGCTGATTGGCGAGGTGATCAGGCATGCGCATTCGCCTGCGGGCGCGTGATCAGAGATGGCGCGAGGCCGGCGGCGAGCTTTTCGGCCAGACGCGCCGCAAAGGCGACGATCGAAAGGGTCGGATTGGCCTGACCGGAGGTCGGAAACACCGCCGAGCCGAGCACGAAGAGATTGGGTGCGTCGAAACAGGCAAGATCGCCGTCGACGACGCCCTCGCGTCGGTTCGCGCCCATGCGCGCCGTTCCGATCTGATGCGAGCCGTGCGACATCAAGGCCAGCGCCGCCTCGGCGCTCGCGGCTTCGCTCTGACGGTATTCGATCCGGCCGAAGCGGGAAGCTGAAAGCCACAGCGCAAGCTGCTGGTGGGCGCGCATGACGCCGTCTGCGTCGTCGCGGTTGAAGCGCAGATCGACGCGCAGCCGCGGCAGGCCGAGCCGGTCTGTCTCCGCCGCCAGCGTCACGCGGCTGTCAGGGTTGGGAATCTGCTCGGCGTGATAGGAGAGGCCGTAACGGCGGGCGCGGTTGCGCAGGAAATAGCCGGGAATGCGCTCGGCGCTGAAATAGCGGTCGCGCACGAAGCGGGCGAGAAAGGCCGTCGTCGCCGGCAAGTCGGCAGCGACGTTGCGCGTATGGGCGCGCCAATCGATCGAACCGTCGAGGTGGCGGGCGCGGATCAGCTCCGGTAGGATCATGCCGCCGACGATCGGGGTCGACAGCGCCATCGCGACGGCCGAGAGCGCGCCGCTGCCATGGCGCGGGTCGGCGATCGGCGGGGCTACCGGCCAGAACCCGATGTTGGGCAAGTCGACGCGCGCCATCAGCGACGGGCTCGGCGCAAAGCGGCGGCGCACGAACGAGCCGCGCCCGTCGCGCAGAAAGTCGAACGCCGCGTCGATGCGCGCGTCGTCGAAAACGACGTCGACGATCTCGCCGATGACGTGACCCATGTAATAGCGGCCGAGCGGGCCATCTGCGCCGCCGAACAGCGCCGGCCGACGACGCTGCGCCGCCAGCAGCAGCCGCGTCGACTCGAGCCCGCCGGCGGCGAGCGCGATGCGTTCCGCCGCAAGACGGAGCCGGCGCCCGTCGCCGGTCGCAACAACGACGCCAGTCGCACGGCCGTTCTCGGCGAACTCGATCTCGACCACGGTCGCGCCGAGGCGGATGTCGATCAGCGGCGAGGCGGCGAGCGTCGCCGCATGCGCCTTCTGGAACCACGGCCGGTTGCTTGCCCGCTCGATGCGGTTGAATTGAAAATCGTCGTTGGCGGCGGCAAGCGCAGGCGCGGCAAGCGTGAACGCCGCTTCGCCGCAGCCGACATATCGGCAAGCGGTCGCGTAATAGGGCGCGACGTCGTCGTAGCCGATCGGCCAACGGACGCCGCCGGCGATGGGGCGCGGGACGAAGTCGACGGGATCGAGCGGCATGCTGCGCCCGCCCCACAGATTGGACGTTCCGCCCAATCGGCGCGCCGTCGCGATGCGCATGTCGTCGTGACGGGCCGGATCGACGATCTCAGCGCGCGACAGGTCCTGCGCCGCGCTCAGCCGGTCGACGCCAGATTCGAGCACCAGCGTCGGACGGCCGCGCCGCGCCAGCTCCATCGCCAGCGTCAGGCCGGCTGGACCCGAGCCGACGACGATCGTCTCGTGCGCGCCTGCTTCGGCGCCGTCGAGGCCGGCGCGAATCATTCCGCCGCCTCCTTCAACGACGGAACAAGTTCGGCGTAGAGAGCGGTCATTTCGCGGTAGTAGCGGTCGCGGGTGAAGCGGGTCGTCGCTTGTTCGCGGCCTTTCGCGCCCATAGCCGTCAGCGATCCCTCGTCCATCGCCAGCACGCGCCGCAGCGCGTCCGCCAAGCCACCGCGATCGCCGGCCTCGACGAGCAACCCGTTCTCGCCATCCTCAACCAGTTCCGGCAGGCCGCCGATGCGCGTCGTGACGATGGGTTTGCCGCGCGCCTGCGCCTCGAGCACGCTCTTGGGCGCGATCTCGTACCATAAAGACGGCAGCGCGACCGCGGTCGCCGCTTCGACCTCAGTCCATAGCGCCGCGCCCTTGAGGTGGCCCGTGAACAGGCAGCGCGCGCCAAGCGCGCGGGCTTGGGCTTCGAGCGCGGCGCGTTGCGGCCCGTCGCCGACGATCGTCAGCGGCGCGTTGGCGGCGGCGGCGGCGTCGATCAGCACGTCAACGCCCTTCTCTGGCGACAGGCGGCCGAAATAGAGGATGTGGCGGCCGCGCGCTTCGCGCAACGCCGAGACTTCGCCGACTGCGACAGGCGCGTCGTCCGCGCTCTCGAAGAAGTTCGGCACGTAGCGCAGCTTTTCGCGGTCGAAACCGTGCTCGGCGAACTTGTCGACGATGAATCGGCACGGCCCGACAAAACGCGAGACGGCGTTGCGCAGATCGCCGCGATGCCAGCGGATCCAGCCCTCGAGCGCGTAAAGCGCGTCCATCGCCAGCGAGCCCTGGGTACAGCGATTGGTCAGGCAGCGCCATTGCTGGCCGCCGCGGCAGCGTTCGCAGATCCCGTTCTGCGGGGTGTAAAAATGATAGGCGGGGCAGATCAGCTTGTAGTCGTGCAGCGTATAGACGATCGGCACGCCGCGCCGGCGCGCCGGCGCGAGAATAGCGTTGGTCAGGTGGTGGTAGATGCCGTGAGCGTGGATCACGTCCGGGTGGAAGTCGTCGATCAGCCGCGCGAAATTCTCGCCCGCCTCGTGCGAGTGGAAGAAGCGCGGCAACGCGGCCAGACCGGCGACGCCGGCGCGCGGCGCGAACGGCGCCGGGAAGTAGCCGCTCCATTCTGACGGCTCGTTGTCGGGATGGTCAACGGCGAAATCGGCGCAGCTCCAGCCACGTTCACGAAACAGCGCGAGATGGTCGAGATGCACGCCCTCGGCGCCGCCTTTGCGATGGCGCCAACGATGGACCGCGAGCAGTCGCATGGCGCCTCCTCAACGCCGCCGAAAGCGGCGCGTCTTTGCTCCGATCATACAAGCGCCTCGTCGAGCAGACCGAGCGCGGCGGGGCCGACACGCCGGCGCGCCCGCGCCAGATCCACGGCGCGGTGGTCAGCGTCGAACATCGAGGCGAGCACGACGCCGTTGGGATTGTTGGCGAGGGCGCAGTCGAGCAACAATTCGGCTGCGGCGCGACGGCTGTCGACATCGTAGCCGGCCGCAACGAGGCGACGATGGCGTTCAGGCGCGGCGGCAAACTTGGCCCGCAGTCGGGCAAGCGCGCCGCCGCCTACGCCGAACACCGAATGGCTGACCAGCAGCAAACCAGCCCCGGCGAGTTCGGCGCCGCCGTAATCGAGGTCGGCCACGCTGGTCTGCAGCGCGGCGTAAGGCTCGCCCGCCGCCAGCGCAGCGCGGCAGGCGTCGAAGCCGCCGGCGACAGCCACGGCGCGCGCCTGACCGCGTTCGAGCACGCGCGTGAGCGCGGCGCGAATGTCGTCGCGCGCGACCTCGGCCGGGTCGGGATCGTGGAGGGCGTAAACGTCGACGCAGTCGACGCCGAGCCGACGCAAGGATTCGCCGACTGAACGCTCGATCAGGGCGGCGGTCAGCGGCATATGGCGGTTGCGGGTGACGGCGAGGCTACGAAAACCGCTGCGCAGCGCCGTGGCGCGGGCGGCGAGCGGCCGACCGAGCGCATAGGCGAGCCTCAGCGCGCCGAGACGGCGAGGCGGCGCCATGCCGACCTTGGTGACGACGAAGGCGCGGTCGCGACGGCTATGCAGGAAGTGGCCGAGCAGCGCCTCCGCTTCGCCCGCGCCGTAGGCTGGGGCGACGTCGAACCAGTTGACGCCGGCGTCGAAGGCGGCGGCGAGCGCGTTCAGCCCGTCGGCCGCGGCGACTCGCGAGCCGAGCGAGGCACAGCCAAAGCCGAGGCGCGACGGCGCGGCCGAGGAGGCGGCGCGTCCGAGCGCGTTCACTGGCGCTCCTCGCCTGGGATGACGTCGACGCCAATCCCCAGCAACAGGAAAACATATGCGCAGACGGCGTAGCGCGCAGCGAGCCGATACGGCTCAGCCCCGAGCCGCCACAGCCATTCGAGGCCGCTGCGTCGCATCCACAACGGCGCGCGGCGGATGTGCCCGCCGATGAAATCGAGCGCCGCGCCGATGCAGAGGAAACCAACGGAAGGGCAGTGGGGGGCAAGCGCGTCGGCGAGCAATTCCTGCTTGGGGGCCCCGAGCGCGACGAGGCACAAGTTGGCCCCGCTTGCGCGGACGCGCTCCGCCATGGCGAGGCGCTCGAACTCGACGTCGCCGAGTCCGACGTTTGGCGTCTCTGCGCCGGCGATCACGAGGCCAGGCACGTCGCGCTTCAGTTCGGCGACGGCGGCCGACTGGGCGCTCGGTCCCGGGCCGATCAGATAGACGGACAAGCCGCGTTCAGCCGCCGCCTGTAGCAGCGGTTCGATCAGGTCGGCGCCGGCGGCGCGCTCGAACAGGCGGCGGCCGGCGGCGCGGTTGGCGAGCCAAGCGATTGGCCAGCCGTCGGCGCAGACGAAGGTCGCGCGAAAATAAGCGTTACGGAAGGCGGCGTGGCGGCGCAGCTTGGCGACGTGGTCGAGATTGAGCGTATGGAAGGTGAAGCCCTTGCCTCGGCTGGCATAGTCGATCGCCAGGTCGACAGCTTGGGGGATCGAAGCGACGTTGAGCCCGAACCCGGCGACTTCAGTTCGCCGTTGGGGCGCGATTGCCGCATGTAGAACGCTGCCGCTCATCGACCCACATCATGCTCGCGACAAACCCCTCGCCGGGGCGGTCTCCTTCCCTACCGGCTTCGTTCTCATTCGTCTCAATTTGCTACAATTAGGGTTACCCGGCGTGGCGCAACGGTTAACCACATTCGAGCGCGCGCGACGCCGCCGTCGGCGCCGGGTCTCTCGCGAGCCACGGCTTTGCGGAATACGGTCTAATTGAATGCTGACGAGACTTCCGTATAGCTCGTATTGACCTGCGTGCCGACGAAACTGACCGCCGCGACGATCGCTAGCGCGACGCACGTTGCGAGCAAGGCGTATTCGACCGCTGTCGCGCCCGAACGCGAACGGCGGAAGTGGTCGATCAGCTTGAACATGCGGCTCCCTGCGGGGTGCGCAGCTTGCGTCGTCTTGCCGCCCCCGGCGAAGATTAACCTTTTGGCGGTTACAACGAACTTAAGGGAAGTCTCGCCGCGGCGACCGCGCCTTCTTTAGGTTCGGCGGCTGGATGCCGTCGCGCGGCGCATTTCGCGCCGCTCCCGCCAGCGCCTTCGGATTGGCCAAGCGCAAACATGCGTGCCGCTCCAGCCGATGAGCAACCCCAGCGCGCCGGCCAGCAGCGCCTCGGAGGTCAGGGGCGCCGCGGGTTCGAAGTTCTGCAACGTGTCGTTTGCGATCGCCGGGTCGAAGTCGAGCGCCATTGCCGCAATCCGCTGCACCGGCCCGGCGCCCTGCATCGCGTCGAGCGCGCTCTGTAGCCTATCGCGACGAGCGATGTCGCTCTCGATCGCCGCGCCGCGCGCCTGGGCGAGCGGATCGGGATTGCCTTCGAGTCGGGCGATAGCCTCGACTGGGGTAATGGATTGCTTCGCCGCGTCGGCGTTGAAGGCGGAGACGACGCGCTTCAACTCGTCGAGCGCGCCGCCAAGCCGCTGGCGGTATTGTTGGCTGAACTCGGGGCCTTGCATGCCGAAGAGGGCGAACAACAGCCCGACCGCCGCCGCGAGGCGTCGCGTGAACATCGAAGCCGGACTCCCCCTGCGCCGCGGTAAAAGCCTATCGCGGGCGCGGGCGAAAGTCATCCGTTCTCATTGACGACGGGCCAACGATTGTCCTGAATGGGTCGCCGTAAGGCCAGTCAAGCCTGCAACGTCGATGAAGCAATGAACACCCCGCCCGCCGCCGCGCCGCCGAAACCCTGGCCGCTGTTCCGGTCGTTTTTCGGTTGGCGCTGGCGCGACCTCGGCCCCGACGCGGTTGCCGGCCTGACTCTGGCCGCGATCGCCATCCCCGAGCAGATGGCGACGGCGCGGCTTGCGGGGTTTCCGCCGCAGGTCGGCTTCATCGCGCTGCTCGCCGGGGCGGTCGGTTTCGCCGCCTTCGGCGCTTCTCGTCTGATGTCGATCGGCGCCGATTCGACCATCGCGCCGATCTTCGCCGGCGCGCTGGCGCTGTTGGCGACCGCCGGCTCGCCCCATTACGCGGCCGACGCGGCGGCGCTAGCGCTCGGCGTCGGCTTGGCGCTGGCGCTCGGCGGCGCGCTCGGTCTCGGCTTCATCGCCGATCTGCTGTCGATTCCCGTCACCACCGGCTTTCTGGCCGGCATCGCCGGGCACATTGTCGTCAGCCAGGCGCCGGCGCTCCTCGGCGTCGCGCCGCCCAGCGGCCCGCTTGTCGCCCAAGTCGTCGCGCTCGCCGGCGCGCTTGGCCAGACCAACCTACCGACGCTCGGCCTCGGCCTGTTCGTGCTCCTGGCGATGCTTGTGGGCGAGCGCCTGAGCCCGCGCTTTCCCGGCGCGTTGCTGGGACTCGCGCTCGCCGCCGTGGCCGTCGTCGTCTTCGGGTTGGAGGGTCGCGGCGTCACGACGCTCGGGATGATCGAGGGGACGACGCTGCGACTCGGCTGGCCGCAGGTCGCGCTCGCCGACCTGCCGCAGATCGCGCCGCTCGCCATCATCGTCGCGCTCGTCGTCATGGTGCAGACCGCGGCGACGACGCGCAGCTTTGTTTCCGACCCGGCGATTGGCCCCGATGTCGGCCACGACTTCGTCGGCCTCGGCGCCGCCAACCTGCTCGCCGGTCTTCTCGGCGCCTTTCCGCTTAACGCCAGCCCGCCACGCACGGCGATCGTCGCCGAGACTGGCGGCGCTTCGCAGCTTGGCGCGCTCGTCTGCGCCGGCCTTGCGCTTGCGCTGGCGGCGTTCGGCGGCGGCCTGCTCGCCCATGTGCCGCACGCGGCGCTCGCGGGCGTGCTGCTATTCGTCGCTCAGCGCATCTTCCGAGTCGGGACGATGATCGACGTATGGCGGCGCAGCGGAGCGGAGTTCGCCCTTGTCGTCGCCACCATGCTCGCGCTGCTCGTCCTGCCGATCGAGCAGGGCGTCGCCATCGGCGTCATCCTGTCGCTGCTGCACGGCGTCTGGACGACGACGCGCGCGCGTCTGGTCGAATTCGAACGCATCCCGGGCACGTCGATCTGGTGGCCAGTCAGCGCGCTGCAACATGGCGAGCGGGCGCCGGGCGTGCGCGTCGTCGGGCTGCAAGCGCCGCTGTCGTTCCTCAACGCTTATGGCATTCAGGCGGAGATCCAGGCGTTCAACAAGGCTGACGTTCGGCTGTTGGTGATCGAAGCCAATGCGGTCAGCGAGATCGACTACACCGGCGCGACGGTGCTCGCCGCGCTCGTCTCGCGGCTGCGCGCCGGGGGAGTCGACGTCGCCTTCGCGCGGCTCGAATCGGTGCGCGCTCAGCAGAGCTTCGCCCGCCAGGGTCTAGAGGCCTTGATCGGTCGCGACCACCTCTTCCACAGCGTCGAAGAGGCGATCCAGGCGTTGCGGCAAGACAAACAGGGCTGAAGCGGCCGTCATCGTTCGGTCGCCGCGGGCGGGAATGCTCCGCAGCAATCGACGAGGGAGCTGTGGAATGAGCAAAGGACGGGCGATCGCCGCCCTGGCCGCGCTGTTGGCGGCTTCAGCGCCGGCGGCAGGACAGCAAGCGGCCAAACCGGGGCTCGACCGCATCGGCCACATTGTCGTTCTCTAACTTGAGAACCGCAGCTTCGATCAGCTTTACGGCCAGTTTCCCGGCGCCGACGGCCTCGCCCAGGCCAGCGCGGCGGCGCCCCAGGGCGACCTGCCTCCGGTCGTCTTCTTCAAGCCGAGCGGCGAAGACAACGAACATCCGGGCTATTCGACGGTGCTGGCCGGCGAGTATCACACCGCGCTGCTGATCGACCTCATCCAGCGCAGCCCGTCGTGGAAGGACAGCGTGGCGATCGTCACCTACGACGAGAACGGCGGCCTGTGGGACCACGTCGCGCCGCCGCCGATCGACCGCTGGGGTCCGGGAACCCCGGCGCCGACGCTGCTGATCTCGCCTTTCGCCAAGCGTGGGCTGGTCGATCACACGGTCATGGATACGACCGCGATTTTGAAGCTGATCGAAACCCGCTATGGTCTGGCGCCGCTCGCTGACCGCGACGCGGCGAGCCCCGACATGACCGAGGCGCTCGATCTGCAACCATAGGGTTATGGCGTGAGCGAAGTTCCGATCGGCGTCGTCACCGTGTCCGACCGCGCTGCGGCGGGGGTGTATGAAGACAAGGGCGGCCCGGGAATCGAGGCGGCGCTAAAGGCGATCCTGGCGACGCCATGGCGGCCCTGCCGGCGGCTGGTTGCCGACGATCGCGACAAGATCGCGGCGGTTTTGCGCGATCTGGCCGACGTCGAACGCTGCTCGCTGATTCTGGTCACCGGCGGAACGGGCCCGAGCCCGCGCGACGTGACGCCGGAGGCGACGGCCGACGTCTGCGACCGAATCATGCCCGGCTTCGGCGAATTGATGCGCGCCCGCAGCCTACTCGAGGTGCCGACGGCGATCCTTTCGCGCCAGATCGCCGGGCTGCGCGGTCGCAGCCTGATCGTCGACCTGCCCGGCCGGCCGGCGGCGATTCGCGTTTGCCTCGATGCGATCTTTCCAGCGATTCCTTATTGCCTCGACCTCGTCGGCGGCGATCGGCTGGAAACAATTCCCGAAGTGTGTCAATCTTTTAGGCCAAAAGCTTAGCCGCCGGACGCGGCAATTGATACGGATCAGATTGGGCCCCGGCTGGCGCCCTACTTTAGTGGTGTTGACAACCGAAGGGCTCAAGCATGCCGACCGCGGATCCGATCGTCTCCGCCATCGTCGAGAAGTATCGGAACAATCCGACTTACGTCCTGCAAATCTTGCGCGAGGCGCAGGAGGCGTTGGACTGGATTTCGCCTGAAACCGTCGAGACGGTCGCTTCAGGATTGAACATTCCGCGCACGCGGGTGCAGAGCGTGCTGCAATTCTATTCGTTTTTATACGACAAGCCGCGCGGTCGTTATCGCCTGCTGTTCGCTGACAATATTACTGACCGCATGGCGGGCAATATTGCTTTGTTTGAGCACATGCTCAGTCGGCTGAAGCTCAAGCGCGGGGTGGTGTCGTCCGACGGGCTGGTGAGCGTCGATCTGACCTCCGACACCGGCATGTGCGACCAGGGCCCGGCGCTGCTGGCCAATAATCGCGCCATTCCTCGCCTGACGATGCGCCGGATCGACGAGATCTGCGATCTGGTCAAGGCGCGTGCGCCGCTCGACGAGTGGCCCGCAGATCTGTTCCGCGTCGAGGACAACATCCGCCGCCGCGAGACTCTGTTGACCCCCATCGCCCCCGGCGTCGCGCTCGACGCGGCGATCGCCCGCGGGCGACAAGGCATGCTCGACGAGATGAAACGCTCCTATCTGCGTGGGCGGGGCGGCGCCGGCTTCCCAGTGGGGACGAAATGGGACGGCGCCCGCAATGCGCCAGGCGCCGAGCGCTACATCGTCTGCAACGCCGACGAAGGCGAACCCGGCACTTTCAAGGACCGGGTGCTGTTGAACTCGTTCGCGGTTCGGGTGCTCGAAGGCATGGCGATCGCGGGCTACGTCTGCGGCGCGACTAAGGGCTTCATTTATCTGCGCGGCGAATACAAGCACCTGCAGGCCAAGCTGCAGCGCGAGATCGACGAGATGCGCGCGGGCGGCCGGCTCGGCGCTTCGATCCGCGGCGCGGCGGGTTTCGATTTCGATATCGAGATCCACATGGGGGCGGGCGGCTACATCTGCGGCGAAGGCACCGCGATGGTCACTTCGCTTGAGGGCAAGCCCGGCCGGCCGCGCGTCCGGCCGCCGTCGATGGTGCAGGTCGGCTACCTCGGCAAGCCGACGGTGGTCGACAACGTCGAATCGCTTGCCCACGCGACCGAGATCGCCATCGAAGGCGGCTCGCGCTTCGCCAAGCGCGGCACCAGGACCTCGACCGGCACCAAGCTCATTTCCATCTCCGGCGATTGCGAGCGGCCTGGCGTCTACGAGTACCAGTTCGGCGTCACCATCGGCCGGGTGCTGGAGGATTGCGGCGCGAAGGCGGTCAGCGCGGTGCAGATCGGCGGCGCGTCGGGCGTCCTGGTGACGCCGGACGAGTTCAGCCGCCGCATCGCCTTCGAAGACGTGCCGACCGCCGGCGCGTTCATGATCTTCGGTGCCGACCGCGACATATTCGAAGTCGCGCGCAACTTCGCGCATTTTTTCGCCCACGAGAGCTGCGGCTTCTGCACCCCGTGTCGGGTGGGGACGACGGTCCAGCGCAACATCATGGACAAGATCGCCGAGGGGCGGGGTTCGCGCTACGAGGTCAACGAACTGAAGCGCGTCGTCGAGTTCATGAAGCGCACCAGCCATTGCGGCCTCGGCGAAACCGCCGGCAACGCGGTGCGCGACGCGCTCAACAAGTTCAGGCCGGCGTTCGAGCGGCGCCTGCGCGGCAAGGATTTTGCGCCGGCGATCGATCTCGAACGGGCGCTCGAGCCCGCGCGACTGATCACCGGGCGCGACGACGCCGAAGCCCATCTGGAGATTGAAGGTTCATAGACATGGCTGAGACGACGTTCACCATCGACGAACAACCAATTCCGTTTACGCCTGGCCAAACGATTCTTGAGGCGGCGAAGGCGGCCGGCATCTACATTCCGCATCTCTGCTACCATCCAGAGTTCAAGGCGCACGGCGGCTGCAAGATGTGCACCGTGCTGGTCAACGGGCGCACGCAGACGGCCTGCACGCACAAAGCGGCGGCGGGACAGGAAGTCGACGTCGACACGCCCGAACTCAACGCCATGCGCCGCACGCTGGTGCAGTTGCTGTTCATCGAAGGCAACCACTTCTGCCCAGGTTGCGAGAAGAGCGGCGCCTGCCAGCTTCAGGCGTTGGGCTACGAATACGAAATGATGTCGCCGCATTTCGTCGAGCTTTTCCCTGAGCGCAGCATCGACGCCTCCCACCCGGACGTGATGATCGACTTCAGTCGCTGCGTTCTGTGCGAGCTTTGCGTGCGCGCCAGTCGCGACATCGACAACAAGGAAGTGTTCGGGATCGCCGGTCGCGGCCAGGACGCCAAACTGATTATCAATTCGCCGAGCGGCAAGCTGGGCGATAGCGCGCTTGCGGTCACCGACCGCGCCGTCCACGTCTGCCCGGTTGGGGCGATCCTCGTCAAACGAGTCGGCTTCTCCGCCGCTCCGATCGGCGAGCGGCTGTACGACAACAACCCGATCAGCGCCGAAGTCGAAGCTTGTGAAATTCCGGAAGCCCGATGAGCACCTCAGGACAGGATAAGGTCAAGGTTCGGCTGGCGACGACCTCGCTCGCCGGCTGTTTCGGCTGCCATATGTCGTTCCTCGACATCGACGAGCGCCTATTCGAGCTCGTCGAACTCGCCGAGTTCGACCGCTCGCCGCTGACCGACATCAAGCATTGCGGTCCCTGCGACATCGCGCTGATCGAAGGCGGGGTGTGCAACAGCGACAACGTTCACGTGGTGCGCGAATTGCGCGCCAACGCCAAGATCCTGGTCGCTGTCGGCGCGTGCGCGATCAACGGCGGCCTGCCGGCGCTGCGCAACAAGCTCGACGTCAACGACATCTTGACGCGGGTCTATCGCAATCCGACGACCGGCGAGTCGTGCGTGCCCGATTCGCCCGAGCTGCCGTTGCCGCTCGACATGGTCTATCCGGTCAACGAGATCGTCCGCGTCGACTACTTCCTGCCGGGCTGCCCGCCGTCGGGCGACGCGATCTGGAAGTTTCTCACCGATCTCATCCTCGGGCGCATGCCGCGTCTCGATTACAGCCTCCTGAATTACGACTAAGGGCCCCGAAATGCTGAATCTCGAAACCGCGCAATCGCCGCACAAGCTGCGCCGAGTCGCGATCGAACCGGTGTCCCGAGTCGAGGGGCACGGCAAGGTCACGATTCTGCTCGACGAGGAGAACCGGGTCCATCAGGTCCGCCTCCACATCGTCGAATTCCGCGGCTTCGAAGTCTTCATCGAAGGGCGACCGTTCTGGGAAGTGCCGGTCATCGTGCAGCGCCTGTGCGGCATCTGCCCGGTCAGCCATCACATCGCCGCGGGCAAGGCGATGGACGTTGTCGCCGGCTACGGCCCGCTGACCCCGACCGCTGAGAAGCTGCGCCGCCTGCTGCATTACGGGCAGATCATCCAGTCGCACGCGCTGCACTTCTTCCATCTCGCGTCGCCCGATCTGCTGTTCGGTTTCGACAGCGAAGTCAGCAAGCGCAACATCGTCGGCGTCGCCGCCGCCTTCCCCGATCTCGCCAAGCGCGGCGTGTTGACGCGCAAGTGGGGCCAGGAGGTCATCCGCCACATCGTCGGCAAGCGTATTCACGGCACCGGCGTCATTCCTGGCGGCATGAACAAGCCGCTGCACGTCGAAGAGCGCGACGCGTTGCGGCGCGACATCGACGAGATCGTTGGCTGGTCGCGCGAATCGGTCGATCTGATCGCTTCGCTGTACGAGACCAATCCCGACTTCTACAAGCGCTTCGGCGAGGCGCGCTCCAATATGATGGGCCTCGTCAACGCGGCCGGCGAGACCGACTTCTACCACGGCGGCCTGCGCGCCCAGGACGCCGACGGCGCGCCGATTTTCGACCACGTCGACTACACGACCTACCAGGACGTGTTCCAGGAAGAGACCAAGCCCTGGAGCTACATGAAGTTCCCCCACATCAAGGCGCTCGGGGCGGAAAACGGTTCGTATCGCGTCGGCCCGCTGGCGCGCGTGCAGGTCGCCGACCGCCTGTCGACCCCGCTCGCCGAGGATCAGCGGCGCAAGTTCGTCGCGCTCGGACAGGGCAAGCCGCTGCACGGCGCGTTGATGTTCCACTGGGCGCGCATGATCGAGATGCTCAACGCCGCCGAAATGGCGCGCGACCTGCTGAACGACTCTGACATCGTCGGTACGGACCTGATGGCGGACAAGGGGCCGCGGCGCGGCGAAGGCGTCGGCGTGATCGAAGCTCCGCGCGGCACACTGTTCCATCACTACAAGGTCAACGACGACGACCTTGTCACCTATTGCAACCTCATCGTTTCGACGACCAACAACAACCAGGCGATGAACGAGTCGATCCGCGCCGTCGCGGCGCGCTTCCTCACCGGCCGCGAGGTGACCGAGGGGCTGCTCAACCATATCGAGGTGGCGATTCGGGCTTACGACCCGTGCCTGAGCTGCGCGACTCATGCGCTCGGCCAGATGCCGCTCGAAGTCGACATCCTCGACGCTGACGGCGCGCTGGTGAGCCGCGGCCGCAAGGGCGACTGATGCGGCTCGTCGTCCTCG
>Ga0181529_10001411_pt1 | contig 30989 bp, 27 predicted proteins | sample PEATcosm2014_Bin_36_FD_119763 | JGI IMG/M metagenome (GOLD analysis project Ga0181529, IMG submission 119763) | Peatland microbial communities from MTU Mesocosm Facility, Houghton, MI, USA - PEATcosm2014_Bin10_30_metaG | ecosystem: Environmental > Terrestrial > Soil > Wetlands > Peat | place... | reverse complement strand
GTACAAGGAAATATCTTCCAATACAAAAGGAGAGACCTCTACCGCCATAAGAGAAAGAGTAATAAGGGCAAGAAGAATACAATATGACCGGTTCGCGCATCTTAGAGATGTTTTTAACAACGGTGGCATGGGCCCTAAAGAAGTAAGACAATATTGTATACTCGATAGCGCCTGCTCTGACTTATTAAAAATGGCTATGTCGAGGCTTGGGCTTTCTGCAAGAGCATATGACAGGATACTAAAAGTAAGCCGTACGATTGCCGATCTTGAAGCGTCTGAAAATATATTGCCGCAGCATATTAGCGAGGCGATACAGTATAGAAGTTTGGATCGGGAATTGTGGAAGCATTGAAACAAAAACTCCGGATTTAAGAAAAACCCTGGAGATTATTAATACATATTTATATAATTTAGTAATTTATGGATGAAAATATAAGTAAAGTGTTCAAACTGGAATTTATTCTGCTTTTTGTTCTTGCAGCCTATGTTTCATATCTCTTTCATGAATTTGGGCATTGGACTATTGGAGAGATACTGGGAAACAAAATGGTGCTTAACTTAAACTATACCTGGCCAAAGAGCGGATATTATATTAAGTCAGGCAATGAATTATATACTCTTATGGGCGGCCCCGGGTTTTCAATCCTTCAGGCAGTTGCCGGGCTTCTGATAATAATGAAATACAAAAATCTCTACGTATATCCCTTTGTGTTTTTCCCTATGTATACCCGCTTCTTTTCACTTGCAGTGGGCGGATTCGGTAAACAGGACGAAGCCAGAATATCTGCAATAATAGGCGGTGGAAATTATACTTTTGCTGTGCTGGTTGTTCTTATACTTATTTTACTGGTAATAAAAAGCAGTTTTATTTTAAAAATAGATTTCCGAAAAAACGGTTATATCTTTGTGCTTAGCACATTGTGCCAGGTTTTGGTAATTGGTACATACCAATTAATGTCGATATTAAAACTATAATATAATAAAACTTGGATTTCTGAAAACCCCAAGCTGTTGTAAAAGGTTATCCATTAAATCCTCTATAAAAAGAAATAGAATTATTTTTCATTTTTTTTAATTTTTTTTCTTTGTTTCACAGACTGTTTTCCCATTTCCTATTACATTCATTTTTATTACTTTAGCAGAGTCGTCCACAATAAATTCAAATTGAAAAGGAAATCCTTTTGCAAAGAACGTATTTTCAGCCGTAGGGAACAAATCCATTGGAGGAACAGTCTTTCCTTCCATTTTCAAAATACTTCCTTCACCTTTTATGACATGAATATCGGAGTTATTATCCATACGAACATAGTTTCCAACATATTTATCAAGTATATCATCGGGAAGAATGATAACCGGCTTTTGCTTAACTTTTTTAGCAGTCCAATCTATTTTCCCACTCGAGATCAAAATTAATGAATCATCATTGACAAATTCAAATTGAACATCGAAGTCTTTAAGAAAAAATCTCTTTTCTGATTCGGGATATAATTTTACAGTAGGTAAACTAATCCCGATAAATTTTAATGTACTGTCTTCTCTGATAATTGAAAGATTTCTTCCGTATGAATCTATATAATCCCCAACGTATCTGTTTAAAATTTCGTTTTTAAGAGACACAGCTTTATGTGTGCCGGAACCTAGGAGATTGCTCAAAATTGTTTGCCCTGGTTCAAGAAATTCCCTGATAACATTCTTGTCTGGGACTGCTCGGGCTGTCTGCATTCATCACAGAGCAGAGGACGAAGGAAGTAGGGATACGGAAAGTGCTTGGTGCATCTGTCTCCGAAGTGATTGCTTTACTGTCGTTCGAGTTTATTAAATGGGTACTGATAGCCAACCTGGTCGCGTGGCCTCTGGCTTACTATGGCATGAATAAGTGGCTTCAAGACTTTGCTTACAGGATAAACATAAGCGTATGGATATTTATTGTGTCAGGTACTTTGGCATTGATAGTTGCGTTGCTCACTGTGAGCACCCATGCAATCAAAGCGGCGACAGCAAACCCCGTGGTTAGTTTGAGATCTGAATAGATGCAACAAACACTATTGGTAAGTCAAGTAAGTATATTATTAACTGAAGTTAAGATAATAAGTGCGTTCATTGCCATAACCTTTGCTAAAGGCATCCGTGTAGCAGGTCGTGGCAGTTTAATTCGGAAGGCTCTTAAAAACTAAATACAGGGCAGGAATTATTCATTCTAAAAAAGCAGAGAGAGGGAAACTTGAAGATTGCAGAATATGCCGGATCCTAAACGAAATAATATAATAAAAATTAATTATTAGATTACAGAATATACCTTAATAAGGTTTAAATGCTTACAACACAAAAATAACATTTGTTTAAGCGTTGTTTATCATCATAGTATCTAAAATATTTTACAACAATTTCTTACCTGGCTAATTGATTTTCTTCTCCCAGTCCCTAATTGTTGTCAGATCAGCAGATAGTAGTTTTGCAAGTTTTCTTCAGCTTAATCTGCACTCTTTTCGATATGCTTTTAATTTATCTCCAAAAGTTTCTTTGGGCAGTTCATATGGCACATATCCTAAAAATTCAATAATTTTAGGCAGTTAATAAAGCGTGGAGGCGAATGAATCTTTTACCAAAATTAAATGGGAGTATTATTCCTGAAATTCGCCGCTCCCTTAGTGACATGCCATTGAAGAATGCCGCCTCCTTTCGACTGGTCCGCCGCGAATGGTCAGTCAGGCTTAAGAATTTTCCCGGTACTTCGGTTATTTCATTGGCGAAACAGTTAGTACCGCTTGGTACGTGGGAACGTATCTTCGCATATGAGATAATTGTGAATCACAATGATGCCCTTGGTGCATTGACCACAAAAGCTGTTACCTTGCTGGGAAGAGGTATAAATAGCTGGGGAGAAGTTGACTGCTTTGCCTGCTACATTTCCGGCCCGGCGTGGCGTCAGGGAAATATATCGGACAAACTCATCCAATCCTGGGCCCAAACTACTGATCGTTGGTGGAAACGGGCTGCATTAGTAAGCACGGTTCCACTCAACAATCGTGCACGCGGCGGCGAAGGCGATGCTGTTCGAACGCTTAAGATTTGCCGGATGCTCCTGTCCGACCGTGATGATATGATAGTCAAAGCACTTTCCTGGGCCTTGAGAGAATTAAGCAAACGGGAGCCGCTGTCTGTAAGCTTATTCCTGGAAAAGCATGATAAACAGTTGGCCCCACGAGTAAAACGAGAGGTAACCAATAAACTAAAGACGGGTCTCAAGAATCCTCGTCGTGTTTAAACTCCCTGGACGGTAAATCAAAACTTTGAGTTTCTGCAAGAGCTCATGATAGAATTCTTAAGGTCAGCCGCACCATTGCCGATCTTGAAACTTCGGAAAATATTTTACTGCAGCGTATTAACGAAGAAATTCAATACAGGAGCTTGGACAGGGAGTTGTGGAAATACTGAAAATCACATTAAAAGGTTTGCATGTTTAATAGATTATTTTTTTACAGTTTTGGATGGAGATAATTAATTTTTGAAAAGAGCATCGCTTTTGTCTCTTTCGTCATCAATTTCTTTTTCATGCCTGTTGGTGAAGTCATTAAAATTATATCTAAAAGTTATGCCGATATTCCGGTCCCGGATAGTTTCCGAACGGTTATAACTATAAAAATTCGAACCGTAAGTTTCGTTCACAGGATGTACATCATTGAAAATATCCTTTAAAATTAAGCCGATTGTAAGCTTCTTATCCAGGAAATCTTTTTTAAAATATAAATTGGCATTATCCGTTGCACCGGTTCTATATCTTTCATCCTCTGTTTTAAGAGCAATATTATAAAAAAAGATTGCAGTTACATCCCACCAAAGGTTCAGGTTGCAGTTACCTGAAAATTTCCAGGTGTTCCTGTTAATTGAATAAACTTCAGTAAGGTATCCGCCGTTTTCCGATAAATGATTATAAGCAATCCTGACATTGAACATACTAAACCAGCCGGGTAATTTAACCGGGAATTTCGGGTCATTTATAATCGGGATAGTAAGTTCAGCGCCATAGGTTTTATTGGAGGCAGAATTAATAGTAGTATTTACTGTAATACTGTCCTGAATATTAGTTGAAATTGAAGAAGGCCTTCCTTTTGAATCCGTATAATAAATATTAACTATTGGGTTGAACCTTAGCTCGTAAGAATTCATATAAGTTGGTGCAAGCCGGGGATTTCCTATGGTTATATTATTAGGGCCGTTCACTTTTATAAATGGATTTATCATATCCATCTGCGGCCGGTTAATTTTTCTTCCGGCATTAAATGAGAATTGAAAGAGATCATTTATCTTATATAAGAGCCCCAACGAAGGGAAAAGACTGTTGTAATCGGTTTTAAATTCTTCTCCCGTAGCTTCCTGCAGACCGTCTGTAAATGTCTGTTCATCCCTTAACCCCAATTTATACTCTATAAAAGATATCTTATTTGTATAAGCAAGGTACACTGCATGTATATTTTCCCTGTATCTAAAAATATTGCTTAGTCCAAGCGAATCATAATAATCTCCAAACAAATAGCTATAGTTGCTGTTAACCAGTGCTGCTCTCCGGTCACGCAATGTAAATTTATAGCCTGCTTCAATTTTTCCAAAGGATTCTATTGGATTAACGTAGTCGGTATTTAATATCAACGTTTTATTATGCACATCATTATCATTTAGCTCTAATGACGGGTTAAAAGGGAGATAGCTGTAGTCGGTTGTAAGTAAATCATGTGTATTATTAAACATGTTTGAAATGAATACATCTGCAGACCATTCATGGCCGCCGGAGTTGAATTTTCTTTTATAATCAGCACTAATAGTGTAATTATTAAAATCCCCCTTGCCGTCATCGATAGTGTTATACAAATAAGTCTGATAATTATTAATATCATAATTCGCATAATCGTTTGAGTTTGTCATTTTGCCGTGGGTTTTATTAAAATTACCGGTCAATGAAACCGAATTAAGAGAATCGAAATCATAATCCAATCCAAGTTTGAAACTTGACATATAACCGCGGGTCAGGATGTTCCCGTCATAGGTCTGCGAATGCAGAATATCGCTGAGGTAATTAGTCCTGTTTCCCGATGATAATCTTGTATATCTTCCTAAGTATGTAATAGCAGAACCAAATATATTTAAGCTCTTTTTCCTGTAGTTAAGGTCCAGGCTTCCGTACCCTACGTCCATTGAAGTACCGGCCATTGAAAAAGTGCCGTTATAATTCTGTCTAGTTTCTTTTTTTGTGATTATATTGATTATACCCGCATCTCCTTCAGGATCGTCTTTAGCTGAAGGAGTAGTAATAACTTCAACTTTATCAATATATGAAGCCGGCATCTGGGAGAGAAGGTTATCGGCCATTTCCTGGGGTTTTCCGTCTATCAGAATTTTAACATTACTGTTACCTCTCAGGCTTAATTTACTTGTTGAAGGGTCGACATCAACAATACCGGTATTATTCAGCGCATCTGAAACCGATCCTGACTCTGATCCCGGCACCTGGTCTATATTGATTACCTGCTTATCGGTATGATATTCAATCATTGGTTTCTGTGCTTTTATTTCAACCGAATTCAAAATAATTGGCAACGGAACTAATTCTACCGTACCGATATCTGAGTTATTGTTAATAAAAGCCAATGAATCAATTTTTATAGTTTCATAACCAATAAAAGATAACCTTAATGCGATATTCTTTTCTTTAAATGTATATTTTATTTTGAAAAACCCTTTTTCATTAGTGGATGTCCCTCCTAATACTTTTTGATTTGATTTGGAGTATACGGCAACAGTGACCCCTTCTATTTGGGCATGGTTCTGAGCATCTTTTACTATCCCTGTAATAAACCTGGTTTGAGCTAATGTGCTATAAGCAAAAAATATGAAAAGTAAAAAAGAAAGAATGCTTTTATTCATCGAAATTTCAAGTAAAAAATGTTTTAAAGGATTTATAAATTTTGAATAGAATAATTTTTTCCACTATTAAATAAATGTGATTAATGTATATGTTAAAACCAGATTTATTTTCAAAAGTTAATTTAGAGAGAAATGGAAAAAATGTCATTCAAAAAATGATGAGTGGATAAAATTAGCTGTTGAACGAATTCAAGGGTCATTCGGTCATTCATGCTCATTCAATCGTCATTCGATCGCTTGTGATTTTTAGCTTAATTATGAGATAGTTAAAATTAATTGCTGAAGTTACGCAAAATATTATAATTGATTTGCCACGGCCTTTAGGTCGTGGAATTATTAGAAACGGAACTCTAGGCTTTAGCCGCATTTTGAATCTTTTTGTGGCTAAAGCCGAACATGTTTTGTAATTTAGCTATCCCTCCCGATCGAATCGGGACAGGCTCTAAATGTCGGGGCTACTTTAAAAATCATTTGCGTAACTTCAGTTAATTATTCCGATCAGATCAGGTCAAAGCGGTCAAGGTTCATTATTTTATTCCAGGCTTCAACGAAATCAAGCACAAACTTTTCTTTTGCATCATCCTGTGCATAAACCTCGGCCAGGGCACGAAGCTGAGAGTTTGAACCGAAAACCAGATCCACACGGGTGGCTGTCCACTTGAGCTGGCCGTTCTTGCGGTCCCGACCTTCAAAGGTTGCCCCGTCATCCGATACGGGTTTCCAAACGGTGCCCATGTCGAGAAGGTTAACAAAGAAGTCGTTGGTGAGCGCCTCCGGTCGTTTGGTGAAGATGCCGTGTTTGGATCCGTCAAAGTTTGTGTTAAGTGCACGCATGCCGCCAATCAAAACAGTCATCTCGGGCGGAGTTAATGTTAAAAGTTGTGAACGGTCAACCAGTATTTTCTCTGCCAATGCACTATAACCGGGTTTGGCTTTCAGGTAATTGCGGAATCCATCACCAACCGGTTCGAGGACAGCAAATGATTCCAGATCGGTTTGCTCCTGCAATGCATCTTCGCGGCCCGGAGTAAATGGTACAGACACATCGTGCCCGGCATTCTTAGCTGCTTTTTCTACACCTGCGCACCCGCCCAGAACAATCAGGTCTGCGAGTGAAACTTTTTTTCCGCCGGATTGGATACTGTTGAAATCTTTTTGAACTTTTTCAAGTATACCCAGTACTTTGGCAAGCTGTGCCGGGTTGTTGACTTCCCAATCCTTCTGCGGTGCAAGTCGTATGCGTGCACCGTTGGCGCCGCCGCGTTTATCGGACCCGCGGAATGTTGATGCCGATGCCCAAGCTGTTGATACCAGTTGTGAGACAGACAAACCTGATGCAAGTATCTTTTTCTTTAATTCAGTAATATCCTTATCGTCAATAAGTTTATGCGTAACAGACGGAATAGGATCCTGCCAGATCAGGTCTTCCCTGGGAACTTCCGGGCCTAAATAGCGTGTTCGCGGTCCCATATCACGGTGAGTAAGTTTAAACCATGCACGTGCGAACGCATCGGCAAACTCATCAGGATTTTTATAGAAGCGCCTTGAAATTTTTTCGTAAGCCGGGTCGAACCTCAGGGAGAGGTCGGTTGTAAGCATAGTTGGGGCATGACTTTTGGACGGATCGTGAGCATCCGGAATTGTACCGGCACCGGCGCCATTCTTCGCAACCCACTGTTTCGCACCGGCAGGGCTCTTTGTCAATTCCCATTCGTAGTTAAACAGATTTTCAAAGAAGTTGTTGCTCCACTTTGTTGGTGTTGTTGTCCAGGTAACTTCCGGGCCGCCGCCGATTGTGTCATCGCCTTTACCCGAGCCAAAACTGTTTTTCCAGCCGAGGCCCTGTTCTTCAATTCCCGCCGCTGCGGGTTCCGGCCCAACGTATTTGCCCGGATCGGCGGCGCCATGGGCTTTGCCGAATGTGTGTCCGCCTGCTATAAGCGCGACAGTTTCTTCATCATTCATAGCCATACGCCGGAAGGTCTCACGAATGTCGCGGGCTGCTGCGACCGGATCGGGATTTCCGTTCGGGCCTTCGGGATTAACATAGATCAGTCCCATTTGAACGGCAGCGAGGGGATTTTCCAGGTCCCGGTCGCCCGTATAACGTTTGTCTCCGAGCCACTCGCCTTCAGAACCCCAGTAGATGTCTTCAGAAGGCTCCCAAACATCTTCACGCCCTCCGCCGAATCCAAATGTCTTGAAGCCCATCGACTCAAGGGCAACGTTTCCGGCGAGGATTATCAGGTCTGCCCAGGAAATTTTATTGCCGTATTTCTGTTTTACAGGCCATATCAATCTGCGTGCTTTGTCAAGATTTACATTGTCGGGCCAACTATTGAGCGGTTCAAAGCGCTGGGAGCCTGTGCCGCCTCCGCCGCGGCCGTCGGCAATGCGGTAAGTGCCTGCACTATGCCATGCCATTCGAATGAACAAAGGGCCATAATGGCCGAAATCTGCCGGCCACCATTCCTGGGATTTGGTCATCAGATCGAGCAGGTCCTTTTTCACTTCATTCAGATCGAGTGTCTTGAATTCCTTGGCATAGTTGAACTTCTCTCCCATCGGATTAGATTTGGAAGAGTGCTGGCGGAGTATATTCAGGTTTAACTGGTTGGGCCACCAATCCATATTTGATGTGCCTTTGCCGGCAGCGGATTTATGGTTTACCGGGCATTTGCTTTCTTCATTCATTTTCATTCTCCTTTCAATTAGAGATTTGCAAAAATAAATTTGCTGCATTTAGTCCGCCTAAAAAATTCAGACGGTTATGTAATACTAATGCAACATTTTCTTATTAATTATATTAAAATAAAACAACTTTATTTGTATTTACTCGCAATATATAGGGCGGGGAATCCGGATAAATAATCAGCAACGACCTTATTTAAGAACAAATTACTTTTTTCATTCAGTTGCTTTCCTTTCTCCCCAAATAAAAATTTATTCGATTAAACTTTTTTGTTATTAAAAGTGCCGATTATCTGAAGCCTTATATCTTTTACTTTGAAGTTGGGTATTTCCTTTTTCTTAAAATATATTTCAAGCATATTATTAAGTTTATCATCAAAGTAGTCTTCTATATGTTCAGTGTCTTCACAATACAAATGATGATGTTTTTCAAGTATCGCATCATACCTCATCACATCTTTTTCAGTCTTCACCTTCCTGACCAATCCTTTTTCAACAAATGTTTCCAAAGTTTTATAGATCGTCCCTACTGCTATATTTGGATGATTTTTAACTACGTATTCTTTGATTTTATCAGCAGTGGGGTGTTCCTTAAGACTCTTTAAGGCTTCGAGAACAGCCATTCTTTGCGGCGTAATCTTCAGATCGCTGTTTTTCAAGTCAATTCTGTGTTTTTCTTTTTTCATTGATAATTATTATTAAATAGGAATAATTCTTAGCTAAGATAAATAATTGTTCATAAATTATCAAGTTTTATATTTTTTATATAAGATTTAATTTGCCGCTCCCCGGCACGGTTTAATGAAGCCGAAGCAATTGATTCATTGTTTTCATTAGATCCGGGTTTTTCATCACCAATGATATTGCCGCTGTAAAATTTCTACCCTAAGTCGAATGAAGAATCCCGTTTAAATTCCTGTTAAAATAATTTGCCCGAAATAAATATTACATATGTTAGCGAGTATAATATTATTCTTTTCATTAATAAATCAAGCTCACTTTATAATTAGATAAAAGAGATGGTTGCGCAACATCTTTCTCCACCGAGTATAACTGTTTCATCTATAACAGCTTTTACTTTATTATTCAATAATGTCCCGAAAAATTCCTGAAGAAAACTTTTGCAGCAATAATTGCATAATGATTTTGGCTTATGTTGTTCCCGGGCAAAAGTACAATTACATTCTACCTTACGACCTGTAATTTTTAAAACGGATTGCTCAACGTTATGTTCAATCTTTTCACACCTGACGGATTTTCCATTGTTAACAGTTTCTATTAAACTTGAAAGATTCATGCTTTTAACCCATTTAACTGCATTTGTACAATAAAAACATTCATAACCAAGTTTGCTAAAAATCTTATTTCTAGCGGATTCATCCATTTCACAATCGAGATAGCTTATTAACCTTACTATTTGATCACGATTTATTTCAGTTGAAATCTTTTCATTTGAATAAAGCGTATTTGCAATTAATGGATTTTCCGGTATACTTAAAGCAATCAGAGAGAATGCACTGCAGGGCGCACATTTTTTATAAATTCATCTCTTTTCATATTTGCCTCATGTGAAAATATTAAAGTAATTTAATTGTAAAACTGCATCTTTCATCACCCCGCAGAACGGACTTTTCCAGTTTAACTTCCACTTGCCTGCCGAATAAACTTTCGTAAATTTTCTTTTGTGTGCCCAGGGAACAATTGCATAAAACATCCGGCGCATCCTTGTCTTTAACAAAGGGGCAGTTACAACTATTTCTAACTTTTTCATTTACTCTTATTATGCCTTTCCCTTCAGCATAGTTCACTGATTCAGCCCATCTTTCCTTAATAAAAGTAAAAAATCCCTGTGGATTGTTTTTAAAATCCTTAGCAAATCCTTCACCGCATTTACTTCCAAGTTGTTTGAGAATAGGAATTAAAGATTCTTTATCCAAATCGTTGTTCAGAATATTGATCAGATCACGAAAACGATTCCGCATGAAATCAATCCGCCAATCAGTTTCTTCATTACTTGTTGAATTTTTTGAACCGGCAAAAATTTCACCGCTATTTAAAAACGATAACCCCATACACCCACATATTCCGTATGTGCATGCGTTTTTTAGAAATTCGGTCCTTTTCATTTCATCCTCTTAAATTTTTATTAAAGATTCAGATAAAATATCCGGTACAAATAATATATTTGGAAAATAATTAATGTTATACAGGTGTACCAAAAATTTTAAACAATTTCCCAAATTATCCTTTTGGGCATCATATTTCTAGTAATTGAAATTTCACTTGAATTGATGAGTAATAAAAACTTCATTATTATCCCATAAATGAGTGTACGGCCCTATTTCCCGGACATCTGAAAAGCATTTACATTCATTTATTTTGTAAACATTAAGCACATTAAAACATCCTTTAAAAGTTGGTCTAGCGAATAAAATAACCGACCGGGGATATTCAAGTATAAAAGATTTATCAGCATTAAAGAATCCAAGTTTAATTTATACTAACGAGATTTATCTTAATTTGGAAGTGAAATGCAAATGATAGAATTTTTAAATGATCAAAAAATAAAAGGGAACTATGAATTTTGACCAGGAGCTAAACCGAGGTTGAGGCCCCGGCTAAAGGCTGATCATTCCGAAAGTTTTCGGAATGAAAACCCCGGTGTTAAATTTTGGGAGAATTTACTTTGATAGACCATGCATGTTGTTATCACCGGAAATAACATTTACTCTGAAGATGGTTTTTAATGCTTGTGATTTGTGCTTCCGGTTATTGCGTTTATAAGTGTGTATATTTATTTTCAAAACGCTTCTGTATCAAAAATCTGAATGTTAGCGGTAATTATGTGTAAGTATCCAATAAATATCGAATATATATAAATAATATTTTACAAATACACACTAAAGCCGGCATTGAAACTAAAAGTGAACCATTGCTCTTTTTTCAGTATTAAAAAAAATAATAAATTAATATTATGGCAAAAAATAAAACAATAGAAACGCAGGGGAGTGTTGCCGATTATCTGGGAACGATAAAAGATGAAAAAAGACGAAAAGACTGTTCCTTATTAATTGACATAATAACCGAATCTACAGGGCTTGAACCCAAAATGTGGGGGACAAGTATTGTAGGTTTTGGGATATATCATTACAGGTATGAAAGCGGGCATGAAGGGGAGGCTCCACTTGCCGGATTTTCATCAAGAGCAAATGCTATTACTTTATATCTTTCATCTAATTTTGATAAACGGGATGAATTACTGAAGAAATTTGGAAAGCATAAAACAGGTAAAGGCTGTATTTATTTTCAAAAACTCGAAGACATTGATATAAGCATTTTGACCAAGTTAGTGAAATATTCAGTTGAATATAGAAATAAGCAGCCGCGGAACAAAAAGAGATTTTATTGACCTGTATACGATTGCTCAACAAATTAAGCTGCCTGACATATTCAGGTTGTTTAAACAGAAATTCAACCTTATCCCATACAATAACATTCATATACTTAAATCGCTTACCTATTTTGATGATGCAGAATTAGAACCGATGCCCGATATTTTGATCCCTCTTACCTGGGATGATGTTAAACATTTCTTCACATCCGAAGTGCCTAAATTATTCTGATTTTTAATAAAGGAATAATTTAGCCTAACTATATATTTATAATAATAAAAGCTCTTATCGAATGTATTTAATTTATAGAATCATCCTGATTGAAATTCAATATGTACTTTAACCTCTACTTAAGTACCCGGTACCGGAGGCTTACAATTTTTTAATTTGTTTTTGATATATTACTTCCTGAAAAAAATTGTTATATGCTTTAAATCAGATATCTTCCCACATACCGAAAGGAGATTCAATTGGAACAATTTGGAACTTCTCAGAACTTAAGAAAGTCAAATCAAACCGGTTCACATAATAATAGCAGTAAATTTTTTCACAATATATATTTTATAATCCTTTTATTTTCTGCCTTATATGCAAGTAATTTATTTGCACAAGCTGAATTAACACCATGGGGAAGTATGACCGGGTTTCGCCAGGAAGGCCATTTAATAAAATTTAATTCAAGCGTGTGTGTAATTGATTCGTCAATGGCTGATTTATTATTTACAAACGGGGACAATCAGCGGCGGATGTATTACCGGAAAGACGGCAATCAAGTCGTTACTTCAGTATTTTCAAAATTTGATTATACGGAAACGGTTCAAGATACCGGCAGAAATATGGCGAAATTAAAAATAAAAATGAGAGCCGCCGATTCAATTTTAACAGGCATATACTTATGCATTGAGCTGCCTTCGGAAGAATATGCGGGCGCAAGAATTGAACTTTTAGATTCAGCAGCTTCGGTAATGGAACCGGTTTCACTTTTCCCCGGAAGAGCAGGAATGCCCCGTATGCCGAGGTTTGGAAATCTGCTAATGCAGGCGTTAGTAAACGGATTCCGTGTAATTACTGCAGATAAAAAGATTGAAGTTACAACCGGGCAGCCAACTGAAATAATTATTCAAAGGTCAAATCCCCGGTTTGGAATCCTTAATGACAGGATTTTCCTGGGTATTTTGGTTTCACATATAAAAAAATCCGACATCGCTGAAAAAACATTTTTATTCAAGGCTTCCGGTGAAATTGACAGAACGCCTGCACAAATTTCCTTTGACAGAAGCCAACCCGGGAGAAAATTTTTTGGTATGGGCGGAAATTTCCGTTTACAAAATGATGAACTTGATACTATTGTAATTAATTACTGCCTGAATAATTTAGATGTAAGATATGCGCGAATTGAACTGCCCTGGCGCAGTTGGCAGCCGGTTGAAAATAATGACCCGCTTGAAGCTGCCAGGAAAAACAGGATTAGCGAGAATGTCCAACACGCTATGGAACTAGCTCAAAATCTATATGGGCGACATATTCCAATCATCCTCAGCGCCTGGTCTCCGCCCGAATGGGCTATAGTGGGGCAATATAATTTCAGAAATGAGAACGGAATATTCGGGAATCCGCTAAATCAAAAAAAAATGCGGAGCATAGTAAAATCACTTGCAGATTACTTTATTTATCTTAAAGAAGCTTACGGAGTTGAACCTGATTTATTTTCATTTAACGAATCGGATCTTGGAATAAATGTCAGGATGACCGGACAGGAACATGCTGATTTTATAAAAAAATTCGGGGAGTATCTTGCATCAAATAATTTATCAACAAAAATGCTTTTAGGGGACAATTCCGACGCAAACACCATTGATTTTATTGAACCTGCATTGCATGATCCCGGTGCACAAAAATATATCGGAGCTATATCTTTCCACTCATGGCGCGGCTGCGACAACTGGACACTTTCAAACTGGCGAGATGCATCAAGAGAATCAAATTTACCACTGATTGTTGCCGAAGGAGGTATAGATGCGCAGGCATATATGAGTCCCGATATTCTCAAAGAACCTTCGTTTGCACAGCAGGAAGTTGATGTATATGTGCGCGCTTGTAATATTGCTAATGTTAGTACTATCCTGCAATGGCAGTTGACAACGGATTATTCGTTATTGACCGGGCGGGGAATTTATGGCACTGAAGGAGATCTGCAGCCAACCCAAAGATTCTGGAACTTAAAACAATTCAGCTTAATCCCTCCGGGATCTTTCAATTTGCCGGTTAAATGCGATCAGGATGAGATAAGCTGCGCTGCATTCGGGGATATTGCAGACAACACCTACATACTCCAAATTGTAAATAATGGCGCATCCCGTGTAGCCAACCTGGATGGCTACCCTGATAATATAAAAGAATTGAAGGTATTCGTTACAGATAAGCTGCGGGGTATGGAAGAAATGAAGCATGTAAAGGTTTCCGACGGCAAGGCTAAATTGACACTGGAGCCATTTGCATTTATCACCGTTAAAACTGAAAAATAAACGGCAGGAAGTTTTGAATGTTTCGACCGGAATGGATTCTTATATCGTTCTGAAATAGTTTAAACAGGGGAAGTTGAATTAGTTAAAGTGAAATGTATACATAAAAGAGTAAGTCTTTCCGCCAGGGGACGGACAGGGAAACGACTGTCAGGTTTTTTGAGGAATTTTTTGCCACGAACTTACCTTCCAAACGGCAGGTGGGTTCGTGGGCTGCTTTGTAATGATGATCATTTTTTAATAAAAGTTTATCCATTTATTGGAGCCTTCTAACATTACAGTTTATTCAATGTAAGAATAAAGATAATTGAAGAGGTTTTCTAAAAATAATCGCGTCGACCCACCTCAGTCAACCCTCTCAAGACCATAGGCGTCAACTTAATTTTTATAAATATAGTTTGAGGGTCCTCTATGTCGTCCCGATGAATCGGGATGACATATCAGTAGAAAGGATAAAAGTAAAATAAATCTCAAAGCCGCTCCCGAAGGGACTCTTTCGGAGAGAGTGGTGACATAGAATTATCAAATTATTAATAAAAATTATTAATTCTGTAAATTAATGTATTCAAACAAAATAGAAGCGATTCGGGCATTGTTAGGTTGACACATGTGCTCCCAAGAGGGGATTATTTGTGAAATGGGTTTAGATTAAAATGACATTTGGAAGAATATACTTTACCACCAAACGGGCGGGGCAAGTGGTACAAATAAGCAGTCATTAAAACAACTTAATATCCTTTAATGTTCCAAAGTTTTAGCTGAATAGTGCATTAAAAATATGATTTAATTGTTTTAAAAAACCTGTTTTGACCATATAGTTCTGAATTTGTTTAATTATTTTACATTTATTTTAATATTACAAAATTGCCAATCATTATAAAAATCCCCTAAGTACTTAATATTAAATAAGATACGAATATCGGCCTAATATTTAACTTTTAATTAGTCTTTGTTTAATTTGATTTAATTTACTTTTTTTCGATAATGAATTTAGTTTGTCTGATGTTTATATCGTTGTTTAGTTACGTCTTGAATGTATTTTAAAATATTTTTATTCAATAATTCTTACCGGCAGGGGAAATTATCCGGTAGTATTATCAATTGAATTCTTCAATTTGCTAAGAATTGATTAATAAATATATAAATATTGTACAAAATAGCATTCGGAGCATAATTGTTGATTAAATCGCAATAAATAATTTATCCGGGAAAAATAGGATTTTTTCCAAAATTTATGGCGACTGTATCAACGTAATGAATATAATTCAAAAAGAATATTATTCTAGATTTTAATCTATAAATTAAATATTTGATATAATTCAAAATGCAGTTTTAAATGCCCCAAAAGGATAATAAATATAATAGTGGAAATCTGTTGATAGATATATTTAGCCGCATTTCAGACGGCGTTATTGCATTGGATTTAGATTGGAATATTGCCTTTGTCAATCAAAAGGCTACAGCCCTTTTTAACCGAAAATTTTCTAAAGAAATAATCGGTAAGCATTTCTGGACGGAATTTCCTGAAAAAACAACACAACCAATATACGATGCCTGTTGTAGGGCGATGGATAAACAAGAATCTGTTATTTTTGAAGATTTTGATAAATTATTCAACAAATGGTATGAAAACAGAGTATACCCCTCACAAGACGGCCTGACAATATACATTATTGATATTACTGACCGCAAAAGATCTGAAGATATTTTACTACAGACTCAGTTTACAGTAGACAATGCAAGAGAAGGCGTTCTTTGGATAGATGAAAACGGCAGATTTCTTTATGTAAATAATGCAGTTTGTTCTGCTTTAGGTTATTCTAAAGAAGAACTGACTCAAATGAAGATATTCGATATCGATCCGAGGATGACCGATGAAATCTGGCCTGAGCAATGGAATAAAACAATTGACAAAAGAGATTATATCTTTGAAACTATACATAAATCAAAAAATGGGAAAATAATACCGGTTGAAATTTCAGTGTCTGCCATGAATATTGATGGTAAAGTATTCCATTGCAGCTTTATACGTGATATCACCGAGCGAAAAATGATCGAAAAAGAAAGGGAAAATGATAATTACCTGTTCAGGACATTGATTGATAATTTACCAAATGCCGTATTTGTAAAAGACAAAAACTATCGTAAAATTTTATACAATTCATTACATCAATCATACGTTGCATACCATCTAAAAAGTTTGGGAATAGAACTTAAAGGCGAAATTCTTGGAAAAACAGATTTTGATATTTATCCCAAAGAATTTGCGGAAAAATATTTTGTTAATGATCAGAAAGTGGTCAGTGGCGGCGAGGAAAGGTTATTCGAAGAAGAGCAGGGAGTAAGTCCGTTCGGTCAGCCAATCTGGCAGCTTGTTTCTAAAATCCCATTACGCGATAAAAATGGGGAAATTATCGGGATGGTAGGCATAACTACAGACATTACAGCTCAAAAGAAAATTGAACTTGCCCTTCAAAAAACGAAGGAAGAATTAATCAAAATTAACAGGGCTCAGCAGATGCTGAGCAGGTGCAATAAAATTCTTATCAGGGCAACATGTGAGAATCATTTACTTAATGATGTCTGCAAAATAATTGTTGAAGTCGGCAAGTATAATTTTGCATGGGTAGGGTATACGGAAGGCAATGATATTAGCAGAATACGGCCGGTAGCAAAAGCCCGGCTTAATGATGATTTCTTAAGTGATTTTAAGGTTACCTCTGAAGATACCGAGCATGAACATGCTTCCATTCTTGAAGCACTTGGTTCAAATGAGCCAATGATATTAAGGGGACCTTTCAGGCAGGATATTTATTCACAATGGTATGAAGATGCAGCGTCGGGCAATTATGTTTCATCAATAACCCTCCCCATTAAATATAACGAAAATACGTTTGGTGTCTTGAATGTATATTCTTCACAACCGGATTCATTTTCCGATCCGGAAGCTTTACTTTTAAAGGAATTAGCTGATGACCTGGCTTTTGGAATTGTAACATTACGCGATCAGGCTAAAAAAGTTATGGCGGAAAAAGGGCTTGAGGTAAGTGAAGAGCGTTTAGGCCAGGCTATCCGCGTGTCCAATATCGGCATTTTCGATCATGATCATGTTACAGGTCAAATTCAGTGGTCGGAACATATGTTGGAAATTTTTGGCTGGGAAAATGAAATATCATCAATCAATAAATTCATAAGTTCTATTTACCCGGAAGACAAAGAAAAAATAATTAAAGCAGTAAAGCGTGCACACGACCCTTCCGGTGACGGACGGTTTTCCGTTGAACACCGCATTATACGTTCTGACGGTGCAGTCCGCTGGCTTACAACAAGATCTCAGACATACTTTCGAAATGATGGAACTAACCTTTATGCTGCCCGAACCGTAGGCGCCAGCCTTGACATAACCGAAAGTAAGCTAGCAGAACAGGAACTTAAAAAACTTTATGTAGCTATTGAGCAGAGCCCGGCATCAGTAGTAATTACAAATACAAAAGGGGAAATAGAGTATGTTAATGCAATGTTTACAAAAATGTCAGGTTTTTCTTCAAATGAGATTAAGGGAAAGCAATTAAGAATATTGAAGAAAAGCGCAAACCAGGAAATATGGGATATATTATTAAGCGGATCAGAATGGAAAGGCGAATATTATAATAAAAATAAAGACGGGTCTTTTTATTGGGAATCAACTTTATTATCGCCTATTATAAATGATGAAGGAATAATTACAAACTTTCTTGCGATACAAGAAGACATTTCCGATAAAAAGAAAACCTATGAAGAACTAATACTAGCCAAAGAAATTGCAGAAGAAGCAAACAGAGTAAAAGATGTTTTCCTGGCTAACATGAGTCATGAGTTAAGGACGCCGCTTATAGTAATATTGGGATACTCGCAACTATTTTTGGAAGTTTCAAATGATCCGGATACACTTAAAATGGCAGACGGGATTAGAAAAGGCGGAATCAGACTTCTTAATACTTTAAATTCAATTTTGGATTTAACAAGAATAGGATCAGACCGTTTTGAGCTTGATTTGAAAATTGTTGATCTTCCTGAGGAAATTAAAAACATCTATGAATCATTCCAGGAAACGGCATCTGCTAAGAAAATTGAGTACTCTATTCAAATTCTAAAAGATCATTTATATACAAATATAGATTTGCGAATATTTGATACAATATTGAAAAATTTATTAGACAATGCCTACAAGTTTACAAACATGGGAAGTATTACAGTAATTTGCGGTATTGAAGATGATAATATGGTTTATATTACTGTTAAAGATACTGGCATCGGAATAGCTGAAATTCACCAGGAATCAATTTTTGAAGAATTTCACCAGGTAAGTGAGGGCATTAACCGTGATTACCAGGGATTAGGATTAGGCCTTGCAATAACGAAGAAGTACGTAGAAATCCTGGGCGGCAATATTTCAGTTGAAAGCAAGCTGGGTGAGGGCTCATCTTTTACAATTCGTTTCCCTTCAGCAAGTTAATCTAAATCGTTTCTATTTCTAAAATGGTTGTTCATCAGCCGAAGGGCCATATATAGACGGGACAGGAATATCATTGAGCCGCAAATAGACCGTTAGCTGACCGCGATGATGAACCAAGTGATTAATTGATGATCCAATGCTATCTCCCTTCGGTGAGCTAAAAACAGTAACACCATTGTTCTTGAGATAGAATAACTTTGATAGCTCCTCATCAGAAACATTTTCAAGTGCATTTTTAGCGCCGGAAAGATTATCATTAAAATAGTTTACCAAATCAGTTGAATTTTTCGGATGAATATGCATAAAAGTTGCAAAATCAATTTCCGATTTTTCGATCATTGTGGTAAGCCATTTGGGAATTTCTGCAACTATAAGAGACAGCTCACCGAGAGGCATTGATCTTTCGTGAGGTTTCCATGAAAATAATTTTTCGGGAATTCTTTCCAAACATTTTCTGGTAGAAATAGTTTCATTTTCCAGTTCTTTCAAATACATTGTTCCAAAAGTATTACTCATATTTTTATTCCTTTTTAAATTATTCAAATTGATATTTTATTAATATAATATAAGAGGAATAATTCAACAATTAATCATGGTGACCCAAAGCAAATATCCGCCTGTGAATCATACGCCAATCACGGTAAATTAATAATGAATTATTTTAGGATATATTCTTTGTCCAAATTTATATTTATAGCACGATATAACTTAGATGTAGTAACTGCAGAATAAAAAGCACCTATGTCAGAAATTATTTATTGAACAGGGAATGAAACACCTGATAAACGGTTACATTCCGAAAGAAATATTTCCTGAATATTGGGATCCGAAGCGGCGGAGTTAAAGTTTTTAAGCTTTTTATGATAAAAATAATGTCCTGAAACCAATGCTTCCTTATCCTGTCCGGCAGCCAGCCAAACCTGGGTTTTGGCTCCTTCTTCTAGGCTGTCCGGGGCTCCCGGGCCGCCCATTTTTGTAGGAACCCAGCCGGGTTCCAATGCATTTGATAAAACATCCGGCCATTTGCGTGCAACAGCAAAAGCAAGTATAAGGTTATGTAATTTTGAATCAGAGTATGCAGCCATTCCGTCCCATTTACGATCTGTCCAGTTCAAATCTTTTAAGCTTGAGTCGCCTCCTTTATGCAGGCCGGAACTTGTGTAAACCATTCGTTTTGGTTTATTAATAAGGCAGGTTAATATATATGGAGCTAATGAATTTACGGCAAAGATTTGCGACAGGCCGTCTTCAGTCTGGATACGTTTTGATTCATGTGTGCCGATACCCGCATTAAAAATTACAGCATCAAACAAACCGAGTGTATTTACCTGTTCCGCAACTTGTTTTGTTTGTGTAATACTGGAAAGATCGCCGGTTACTATATTTTCAGCATCCTTGATGCGGGAAATAGTTTCTTTTGCCCGGTCGGAATTCCGGGCATGTAATACAACTCTATGCCCTTCTTCGATAAGAAATTTAGCGGCTAAAAAACCCAGTCCATCGGACGATCCGGTTATGAATATTCTTGACATAATTTTTTTTTACTTTTAATTAATATAACAATTCTAATATTTGAACTAAAGTAATATTTAAATACACCAGCATAAATCTCATTTAATAATCTTGCTTGAATACAAGTACTCCGGTTTTGATTTGGAGCACTTTTGAGACATATTCTTAAGAATTAATTTGCGCAACCAATCGGTGTCATATATATTTGTGCAACTAAAAGGTTGCATTAAATATGAGAAGAGATACATTTCAGGCAATAGCGGATCCTACAAGAAGAGAGATTTTAAATATGATCTCATACAAACCGTTAAATGTTAATTCTGTGGCGGAAAACTTTGATGTTAGCCGTGCGGCTATATACAAACACATAAAAATTCTCACCGAGTGCGGGCTTGTTGTTGTAAAGCAGCATGGACGCGAACGGTACTGCGAAGCAAGGCTTGAAAAGCTGAGTGAAGTATCGGACTGGATTGAAAAATACAGGAAATTCTGGAATGCAAGGTTTGATTCTCTTGAGGATTATTTAAATAAATTACAAGGTAAAGAGAAAAAACAAGCGGGGAAAAGAAAATAATTTTTTAATGATCAGAGAAAAATGAATAACTTAAATTAATCATAAAGAAAGGATAGATAAAATGAGCACGTTAGTTGAAAACGCAATAGAAATTACCCGCATATTTGATGCGCCGAGGGAACTGGTTTGGAAAGCCTGGACTGAACCTGAACACTTCAAGAGATGGTGGGGGCCTAAAGATTTTACATGTCCATTTTGCGAAATTGATTTTCGCATAGGCGGCAAATATTTAAATTGTATGCGATCGCCTGAAGGTAAGGATTTTTGGACTACCGGTGTTTATCTTGAAATTAACCCACCGGAACGGATTGTCTATACAGATAGTTTTGCAGATGATAAAGGAAATATAGTTCCGGCATCATATTATGGATTTCCCGGCAATATTTTGGTTATGGAATCGATTGTAACTTTGACGTTTGAAATTTATGAGGATAAAACAAAAATGACTTTGAAGCATGCTGGTATACCATCCGGACAATTTAGCGATGACACTAAACTCGGTTGGAATGAAATATTTGATAAACTTGCAGAAAGCCTTAAATAATTTATGGAGTATCAATGGAAACAATAATGAATAATACAACTTCGACCCCCGATCGTGAAATAGTTGAAACCCGTATTTTTAATGCACCCCGGAAGCTTGTCTTCAAAGTATGGACGGAGGCAGAACATATTGCTAAATGGTGGGGGCCTGATGGATTTACGAATACCATTCATACCATGGATGTAAGGCCGGGAGGTATCTGGAATTTAACCATGCACGGTCCGGACGGCACCGACTATATAAATAAAATGGTATATACTAAAATCATTAATCAAGAGTTGATAGTTTATAAACACGATGCAACTCTTGAAAACGAAGCGGGGCAATTTGAAACAACGGTAAGCTTTGAAGAGCAGGGTAATAAAACAAAACTTACAATGAGGATGGTATTCAATTCGAAGGCAGAACGCGACCTGGTGGCTGAAAAATATGGTGCGGTGGAAGGGTTAAGTCAAAATTTAAGAAGACTAAATGAATACTTATCAAAAATTTAAAACAGTTAGGAGAATTATAAATGAGAAAAGTAGTTACTCAATTTATGGTTTCGGTGGATGGTTACTTTGAAGGGCCCAACAGGGAAATAGACTGGCATAACGTTGATGCAGAACTTCACAATGATGTTGAAGAGATGCTGAAAAACGCGGATATTCTTTTATTTGGCCGCGTGACTTATGAGATGATGGCAAAATATTGGCCGACTGAATATGCGGTCACCAATGATGCAGTCATAGCAAATTATATGAACAGCCTGCCCAAAATAGTATTTTCAAAAACACTGTTAGATGCTTCATGGAATAATACGAAGGTTGTTAAAGAAAATGTTGAAGGAGTAATACGAGAATTAAAGCAACAGCCGGGAAATGGTATTATTATACTGGGCAGTTCCGATGTGGCAATAACTCTGATCCCGTCCGGATTAATTGATGAATTCAGGATTATTGTAAACCCTGTTATTCTCGGCTACGGAAAATCCTTATTTAAAGGCATAAATAAAAAGTATAAACTGAGATTAATAAAATCAAAGACGTTTAATTCCGGTAATGTGCTCTTAAATTACAAGCCTGCCGACAATTAAAACGGGCAATTCATAAAAATCAATTTAATATTAACTATAAAAAGAGTACAATTATGAAAAATGAACCGATTGTAATTGATCAAATTTTTAATGCTCCAATTAACAAAGTTTGGAAGGCAATTACTGATAAGGATGAAATGATAAAATGGTTTTTTAGCATGATTGAATCATTCAAACCTGAAGCAGGCTTTGAAACAAAATTTAATGTGAAAAGCGGCGGTAATAATTTTTTGCATCTGTGGAAGGTAACAGAAGTTGTTCCGGGAGAAAAAATTACCCTGAACTGGAAATATGAAAGCTATCCCGGTAATTCTTATGTAACATTTGAGTTGTCTTCTTTAAATAATCAAACTAAACTTAAACTCACTCACGAAGGACAGGAAACATTCCCACAGGATATAAAGGAATTTACAAGGGAAAGCTGCACTGCCGGCTGGAATTTTTTTATTGGTGAAAGCCTGAAAAAGTTTTTGGAAAAGTAATCCTTTATAAGATTTTAAATAACTCTGAGTAATTAATAAGGTAAATTTATGAAAAACGAACCGCTTGTAGTTGAAAGAACTTTTAATGCTCCAATCGCAAAGGTCTGGACAGCAATTACAAACAAGGATGAAATGAAGAAATGGTATTTTGACCTGGAGGAATTTAAACCCGAAGCAGGATTTGAATTTCGCTTCGTTGGCGGAACTGAGGAAAAGAGCTTTCTGCATATTTGCACCATTACGGAAGTTATTAAAGAAAAGAAACTAAAATACAGCTGGCGTTATGACGGATATGAGGGTACCTCTTATGTAACTTTTGAATTATTTCCTGAAGGTGATAAAACAAGAATAAAACTGACGCACGAAGGAATTGAATCATTTCCGGCCGATCCAAATTTTGCGAAAGAGAATTTTATTGGAGGTTGGAAAGATATTATCGGCAGAAGTTTGAAGGAATATTTGGAAAGATAATCTTTTTATAATAACCTGAAACTTTAATTGAGTAGAGACGGGGCATGCCCCGTCTTTACAAAAAATGTTTTTATTTTTGTCCAGTATTTTTCAACAATAAATTCTGTCCTTATATGCCCTCCTTTATTAAGAAGGATTAATTTTGCCCCGGTACGTTTGGCGAACCGGCTTACATCTTTCCATGGAATATAGGGGTCATCCTTAGCATGAAATATTAATATTTTTGATGCTTCAAATTCAGATATATAATTTGACGGGTTAAAAAATTTTCCGCTTTTAAGTTTATTCCAGTTTTTTGTCTGAAGACGGTATCCGTTTCCGAATGCATTACTGATATAAGCAGGATAACTTTTGGCGGCGGTTTCCTTCTTTTGTTCTTCCGGCAGAATATTCCAGTTAACGATAGGGCAATTGGCAATAATTTTACTCACTCTTTTATCAAGAGATGAAAGAATTGCCGTAGTGCCGCCGAAACTTCCGCCTATTATAAAGATTTCGTCAGGCGATAATAAAAACCGGTTTCCAAAGGCGCTTTCTTTTATACCTTTTGGAAATTCATCAATAATATCCGAAATATCCTGTTGCGGCGATAATTTAAGGAATTCTCCGCCGCTTTCCCATGCACCCCTGTAGCGGGGATAAAATACCCAAAAACCTTTCCGGGAGAGAAACGACATTAAGGGCTGCTTTCGCGGCACGGAAGGCATGCCGTCGCAGAGAATAATAACACGCTGCTTTTTGAGCTTCCGTGCAGGCGGTAAAAATTCAGCTACAATTTCATTTTTAAACCTGGTTCTGTACATATAAATATATCCGGCAGATTGTTTATATAAAAGTTTTATCTCAGAAGGGCAGCCAATTTATCAAGAGATGAAGGGTTGGCTTTCGGAACTATCAATGTAGATATTTTACCAAAATATTTTTCATAATAAACCATTTGGCTTCCCGGTATTTCTTCAAACTCTTCCGTTAAGCCATGCATAAGATATAATTTTATGTGTGCGTAATTTATTCCTATCCCTTCACAAACCATTGCAACTCTTTTTACAGGAGGCTTGTTTACCAAAATAGTCGCAACTTTATTGATTGCCGACACTAATTTGAGATATAACTCCTCTATATATTCCAAGTCGAAAAAAATTCAAAGAATGATGCAATAAGAAATAACGGGACACTGATCAGATATATATTCCTAATGTCTAATAAATTTTCTTTACTGATCCGGAATCTCCAAAATTTCCAGCCGACTTCCATATTTTGTTTATAAACTTCTAAACCGAATTTTACTCCCACACCAATTGACAAAGAATACGGTATAAACTGGAGCAGCAATACAATGAAGTAATAAAATGCCGGTTTAATTTTATCTAACCTGCTATGATGTGAATTATCTACCGAAACTATGCCGCCAACCCAGCCCTGATATGATACCGTAAAATAAGGAATCACAACGCCCAGGCCTAATGCGGTCTGCGGGATTGCACCAAGAAAAAGGTTCCCTGTAAAATCATATAATGCGGCTGTTAATTTATTTCCGGATTGGTAATTGATTGCAGCTTTATCGTGATGAGCTGCAGCATCAACTATTCTATCTCTCTGGGAAAGGGCGAAATCATTACCCGATTGTACCATTATAATACCGATTAAACATGAAAAACAGTATGTAATGAAAATACTTATTATACAAACTTTACATCGCCTGAGAGATGAAAGAATAAGCGTAAATAGTGTTGTCATTTAATTCCTGATTTATCACGAACTTTAAATATCAGATTGAATGCTTAGCTGGATGCGGGAACAACAGTATACTTCACTATGTCCCTGCAAATGCTGAAATAACTTAATAAATTCCGGAAGATAAAGTCAACAGCAGAACAACAGTTATGTATCAATTAAATAGAAATGTTATTAACTGAATTCACGCAGGTACTAAAAATTTTATTAAGTAGGTCCGGGGTTTTAGCCCGGGGAATATTGAAGCCCGGAATTTATTGGCTTTTCCGCCCAAGGCGGATGAACCGATGGTTCAAGCTACAATTTTCATATCATTTTGGCTTGGCATCCATTCCTTTAGGAAAAGCCGAACCTGTTTTGTAATTAAGCGATCCCGGATATAAACCTGCCTGACGGCAGGCAGCTTTCGAAGCTACTTTAAATAACATCTGGTTAACTTCAGTTATTAAGTTATTTCGTTTATGAAAATAAAATGAAATTGATATTAACTAAAGGCAAAATTATTCGAATATTGAATAACAGCTTTTACCCTTTTATTGTATTAAATGAAACAAGAAGAAACAAGAAAACAATACCTGACTACTACTGAAGAATTATCGGGGTTACTTTACCGCGATGATGTAGTTATTATCGACACGCGGGAACCGGAAGATTATATTAGGGAACATATTCCAGGGGCTATAAATATTTATGAAATTTTCAGTTACTTAGTAACTAAAGAAAACGGCGGATATGATAAAATGCGGCAAACATTTGCCGGGTTATTCGGAAACGCCGGTATCTGCGGTAATGAACAAGTAGTGGTTTATGAAGATGCAATGGATAACGGTTACGGAAGATCCTGCCGTGGACTTTTTATATTAAGGCATCTCGGGCATAATAATGTAACCGTGCTTCATGGGGGTTACCAGAGATGGCTTGAACAAAATTTACCCGTATCCGAAATTGTGCCTGCGCCGGTAAAAAGGGAATTCCCTGTTAAGCTTGATCATTCTATTATTTTAACGTGGGAGGAAGTACTTGCTTCATTAAACGATCCCCGGATTATATTACTTGATTGCCGCGACCGGTCAGAATGGATTGGAATAAGTTCATCACCCTACGGCCCTGATTTTACACCCCGCAAGGGTAGAATACCCGGTGCGGTCTGGATTGAATGGTACGAAGTAATGAAGCATGACGGAACAATCCCATGGTTTAAAGAGCCTGAAGAATTGAGAAAAGTATTTTCGAAAGTAAATATTAATACCGACAGCAAGGTTTATACATACTGTTTTAAAGGCGCAAGGACTTCTAATGTATTCATTTCCCTAAAACTTGCAGGGATTAATAATGTCCGTAATTATTTCGGCTCATGGAACGAATGGTCCCGCGACACTTTGTTACCAATCGAACAAGGCTATCCCAGAAGCAAAAAATAATCAGAGTCATATCCTTCCGTTTGAACAATAAAAGGTTTCCTAAGTAGCTATTTCATTTTGGCTTATTTATTGAAGCTATATTTCCTCTGAATAAATCAACAAAAAAACTTATTAATAAAAACTATTGGATATAATTAGCAAATTATCAAATTTAGAGTATTAAATAATCCAAATATTTATATCCCGGTTTTCAATTTTTATAAAATGGTTTCGATACAACAGGCGATCAAAATGCAATAATTAAATGTTATTATTCTAAAACCAAATTAATACATTTTATGAAATTAAAAGTAATATTATACAGAATAACTTTTTACATACTGTTATCATTTTGGCTGGTAAGTGTAAAAGTATATGCTCAGGAAATTATTTCTATTGACTCTGCGGTAATTACCGGCAAATATACAATACCTAATTGTCCCTCATGGCTCAATAACGCCGTATTTTATCAAATTTATCCTCAAAGCTTTTATGATTCTAATGGTGACGGTATAGGAGATATTGAAGGAATTATAGAAAAGTTGGATTATGTGAAAAGCCTTGGTGTTGATGGTATCTGGATTAACCCGTTTTTTGAATCACCGTTTCATGATGCCGGGTATGATATCTCGGATTATTACAAAGTAGCCCCAAGGTATGGTACCAATGAAGACGCAAAGCGTATGTTTGCTGAAGCAAAAAAACGGGACATAAGAATATTATTTGATTATGTTATAAGTTATACAAGTATTGATAATCCCTGGTTTCAGGAATCAGCTAAACAGGAAAAGAATAAATATTCAAACTGGTATATATGGAATGACAATACCTGGCTCAATCCTCCCGATGTTTATAAGGATTCTTTTATAAAAGGATACAGCCGGCGTAACGGCCAGTTTATGCGAAACTTTTTCTGGAGCGAACCGGCATTAAACTTCGGTTTTGCCAAACCGGAAGAATCATGGATGCTGCCGGTTGATCATCCGGATATTCTTGAACTACAGAAAGAATTGAAAAAAGTTTTAAGATTCTGGATGGACATGGGCGCAAGTGGATTCAGGGCAGACATGGCAGGGGCGCTTGTGAAAAGCGCAAATATGACGGGTAACGATCAATTCTTCAATACAAGAGATGAAGGAACTAAAAAATTTTGGACAGGTATTAGAAGCATTTTAGATAAGGAGTATCCCGGTGCGTTTATGGTCTCCGAATGGTCCTACCCGGAAGCAGCACTTGACGGCGGGGGATTTCATGCCGATTTTTTTCATTGGTTCGATGGTTATAATGATCTGATGCAGAAAGAAAGCTGGCGTATTTTAAACGGAATCTCCGAAGGGCATAGTTTCTTTGATAAAGAAGGAAAGGGGAATATTGCTAATTTCCTAAGAACATATATGGACCAATATAATAAAACAAAAGGGAAAGGTTATATACTTCTTCCGTTAGGCAATCATGATCTTGCAAGATTAAATATTAAGCGAACTGATAAAGATCTTGAAATGATTTTTGCTTTTTCTATTGTTATGCCCGGAATTCCTTTCATATATTACGGAAATGAAATCGGAATGCGTCAATTATATGGTTTGCCTTTTGTAGAAGGAGCATATAAACCACGTGCCGGAGCACGCACTCCGATGCAGTGGAATCCGGGTAAGAATCTGGGATTTTCAACAGCAGATCCCGGTAAACTTTATTTGCCGGTAGATACTGCGGCTGATGCGCCGAATGTTGAAGCAGAGGAAAAAAATCCTAACTCGCTCCTCAATAAAGTAAGAATGCTGATTCAATTAAAAAAGAAGGAACCGGCTCTTGCGGCTTATGCAGAATTTGTCCCGGTATATGCTAAAGAAAATACATATCCTTTTATTTTTGTCCGTGCATCAGGTGATGATATAATACTGGCTGTCTTTAATCCGGCGGCCACGGAAGAAACTGCAAAATTTACTTTGAATAAAAGGATCAAAATGTTTACCCTGCTTTGCGGTGATGAATCCAGGATTGCAGAGGACGGGAATAAATATAATCTGAAAATTGGAGGGCAGAGTTATTCTATATACAAATTAGTTAACAGGGAGAATAAGTAATAAAATTCTGTGCATTTATATTCTTTAATGCACGTATTCTTATTATACCGGTTATAACTCAAAGATAAATCCATTGTCTTTAAGTTTGTTATAATTGTGTTTATCAAACTTATATAAATAAGCTGCGCGCCTGATATTATTCTGGTCTTTTTCTTTTAATCTTTTTAATAAATCCATTTTCATTATTTTTTTACGAAAATTTCTTTTATCAAGTTTTTTCCCTAAAATAACTTCATAAAGGGTTTGCAATTGAGGAAGTGTAAACTTTTCCGGCAGTAATTCAAATCCAATAGGTTTATACCTTACGCTTGATCTTAATTTACGTAAGGCAACTTCTATTATATGCTTGTGGTCAAAATGCAATTCAGGAAGTTTGCTGACTTCAAACCATTTTACATCTGTAGAATCAATACCGGTTGTAAGTTTGTAATGTTCGGGGCTGATGAGTGCGAAATGCCCTATCGTAAAAACGCGCCATAAAGGAAAGCGGTCTATCTGATCAAAAACAGCAACTTCTTCCAGATAAATGTTACTGATCCCGGTAGTGACTTTTAATATTCTTTTAGCCGCATCTTCTACAAATTCTTCTTTTTTTATGAAACCGCCGGGAAGCGCCCAATTACCTTTATGGGGGTTACCCGCACGTTTTATCAGTAATATTTCCAATACTGATTGCTCAAAACCAAAAACTACACAGTCAATAGATATGTTTTTTATTACTTCTTTTAAAATGTGCGACATATATTTTCCTTAATCGATAGTACTTTCTTATATAAGGATGCAAATTGAACAATCACTAAGAATTTCCCGGTTACGGGAATTATATAATGAAAAACTAAGAATATGTTATCCCGAATAATAAATTTAAGAGTAAATTTTTTTTTGTACTTAAAAGTCAGCCAGTCCCCCAATGAAAATATTCATTAAAATTAAATTTAATTAATTGGTTCCCATAATTAAATAGTATAATGCATGTTTTTTTAACTGAACTACTCATCTTATAATTATTCTGCAAAAAATAGAGTTCAGAGAATAATTATAACCGGTTAAATGCGTACAAATTACACTATATAAATATAATATTATAAAGGTTTTGTCCAAAAGTTAATACCCCGATGAAAGGGATAGTTTATATCGGAATAATTTTATAGTTTTAAACGGCAGATTCAAATGAGGAGATTACCTTTAATTTTCCCATAAATAAATTTGTTCAACGCACATAATATTGAAACATTTTTTTATCGTTATACAGGGCGGGCAGTTTAAAGCCGTTCACATTTTGCGATAAAATAGGATTTAAACAATAAATAGTACTTATCAAGATGAAATATTCCGGAGTTTCCATAATATTTTTTATTTTATTCATCCTGCTTTTATTACCGAATAAAGCGGTTTGTCAAAATGAATTAAGTAATGATACTCTTAATGTGAATGAAAACGATGAAGAATATTACCAGGAGAACGACAGTGTTACTAATGTTTATCCGGATTATTACAGGATAGCAATTTCACCCGGCTATTCCAAAAATGATAATGCAAAAATATCTTCAAATTCAAAACAGTTTTATATTAATATCAGTTATTCAAACTCCAATTTTGGTGTCCCCCTGGAATATATCCCAACTCAGATTGGATTTTTTAATGAAATAGGGTTAAATAACTATTCCCCGTATTTTAATATTGGCCCTGAGCTGAGAATTGTGAGACATTTTTATTTAACACCATATGCGGGCTTTACTTTAATCCCTTTTCCTAAAAATAATGATGAAGGCCTGTCTATATTATGTTATATCGGCGCTGCAGCAGGTTTTATTATAAACCTTAATGATGCAACAGATATTATTTTAGAAACATCGTCTGATTTTCTAAAGTCTAAACCGGGAAAAAATAATTTATATATGAAAATCGGAATAAGTTATAATTTATTAAATCCATTGTAACAGGATATCTACATTTAATAAAAGGGTTAAACATTTAAATTAATGAGCTATAAAAGGTTCTGAAAAGGTTTTTAATTTTATAAAAGTATAATCGTTAAAGGGGGGAGCAACATTACAGTATATTCAATATACGAATAATAATAATAGCAGAGGT
>Ga0181529_10001410_pt1 | contig 30992 bp, 25 predicted proteins | sample PEATcosm2014_Bin_36_FD_119763 | JGI IMG/M metagenome (GOLD analysis project Ga0181529, IMG submission 119763) | Peatland microbial communities from MTU Mesocosm Facility, Houghton, MI, USA - PEATcosm2014_Bin10_30_metaG | ecosystem: Environmental > Terrestrial > Soil > Wetlands > Peat | place... | reverse complement strand
TTCCTGCTGACCTACCGGGTGGCGGGCGGCGCGTTCCTCATGAACAAGACCGGCCTGCTGCTGCTGGGCGGCGCGTTGCCGCTGATCGCGCTGGTCTACATGTTGTTGTATGCCGTGGCCGGATGCGAGACGGCAGGCATGCAAAGCACCCACTTGACGGTGGTCACGTTCGACGGAGACCGTCCGGAGCGCAAGCACTGGATGCTGCGTCTGCTGGGCTCCTGTCTGAGCCATTGCACGGGCTTGGGGATGCTGTGGATTTTCGCCGACGAGGAGAGCCTGGCCTGGCAGGACCACATTTCCGGCACCTTCCCGACGCCGCGCGAATCCAACTGCCAGGTATTCCGCCGGCGGTAGCTGCCGCACTGTCGCACCACACACGCGAACCGGGTGAGACTGTGGCGTGCGCACGAGTGCGCACGCCTCGAACTGCCGGCGGCCCCATAGCGGGCACTCCCAATGGTGCGATTCCATACGTCTTGATTATCCGCCCCGCCTGCACCGGCCGTCTCAACGACTTGCAACGTGGTCCGCCCGATTGCGTGCGCTACAATCGAAAGCACGATGGGCATCCAATTCGACGAACGAAACCTGTTGGCGGACATGGTGGGGCGCGCCAATGGCATCACCAGAACCGAGATCGAACGCTCCACATCGAAGGCCCTGAAGGCCCTGAAATCGTTTCGCAAGCTGAGCGACGACGGAGTCTACGGATTCCCCCAGCTTCCATTTCAGACCGCGGTAATCGCCTCGATTCGCAAGTTCGCCGCACAGGTACGCGGCACTTTCGATACCGTCTGCGTGGTGGGAATCGGCGGCAGCGCACTGGGCGCATGGGCGCTCGATTGCGGCATGCGCGGCCCCCATCCGGTGCAGGGAGCCTTCACCCCGGAGCATCCGCGGCTGGTGATCCTGGACAACGTAGACCCCGATTTTACGCATTCGGCGCTGGCTTCCATGGACCCTCTGCGGACGCTGGTGCTGGTGGTGGCCAAGAGCGGCGGCACGGCCGAGACGGTGTCCACTTTCCTGCTGGTGCGCGACTGGCTGGAGCAGGCGGTGGGTGAGCGGAGCGCCGCGCACATCGTAGCCGTGACCACCGAGGGAAAGGGCGACCTGTTCGCGCTGGCGCAGTCCCAGGGATATCGTACGTTTGGGATTCCCGAGAATGTGGGCGGACGATTTAGCGTGCTCTCGCCGGTTGGGCTGTTGCCGGCGGCGTTGATCGGCATCGACATCGCCAAGCTGACGCGCGGGGCGGCCGAGATGACCGAACTGGCATGGCAGTCGGACCTGGCTACGAACGTGGCGTTGCGCTCGGCGCTGTGCCACTGGCTGGTGTGGACACGCAAGGCCAAGCCGATCCAAGTGGCGTTCCCCTACTCCAACCGGTTGTGGGGCACGGCGTTCTGGTTCCGGCAACTCTGGGCGGAGTCGCTGGGCAAGGCCAGGAACCGCAAGGGCGAAGTGGTCCATTCGGGGCAGACGCCGGTGGCGGCGCTGGGCACCACCGACCAGCACTCGCAGGTGCAGTTGTATATCGAAGGCCCCAACGACAAGGTATTCACCTTCTGGGCGGTGAACCGTTTCGCGTGGCAGGGCAAGCTGCCCAAAACGCGCCTGGGTCTGCCGGCATTCGACGCTCTGGCCGGGCAATCGCTCACGAAATTGATCGATGCCGAACGGCGCGCCACCGCCGCGGCGATGACGGAGTACGGGCGTCCGAATTGCACTGTGACCCTGGACCGCGTGGATGAGCGCCATCTGGGGGCCTTCCTGCAGATGATGGAGTTCCAGACGGCATTTCTGGGCGAACTGCTAGATATCGACGCTTTCAACCAGGAAGGCGTGGAACTGGGCAAGAAATTCACCTTCGGCCTGATGGGACGCAAAGGATTCGAGCCCTACCGCGACCAGTTCGCGGCCTACGAGAAGAAGAGAGGCAGTTAGGGCCTGGCCATCGATTCCGTAGACACGGGGAGCCACCCCAGTTGGTAGAATCGAGTAGTCCTTCTTAATATGACGCTCGACTCAATTCAAGGTTCGCTGAGGGAGCGAGGCGTCCGCCTGACGCGCCAGCGCCAGATCCTGCTGGAGCTTATCGACAAGACCGGACAGCATCTCGACGCCGAGCGCCTCTACCAGTTGGCGAAAGAAAAGGACCCGAAACTCAACCGCGTGACGGTCTATCGCACGCTCAAGATGTTGAAGACCGGCGGGCTGGTGGACGAGCTGGACCTGATGCACTTCGTCGGCGACCAGCACTACTACGAAACCCGCTTGAAGCAGGAGCATGCCCACGTCATCTGCCTGCGGTGCGGCAAGGTGGAGGAGTTCTTCGGGGAGCCGTTGCAGCGCCTGCGCAAACAGATCGAAAGTCACTTCGGTTTTCAGATTTTGCTGGCGCGAACGGAAGTGGGCGGCTATTGCGCGCACTGCCAGACTTTGCGGGCGCGCGAAGTGGAAGAGCTGCGCAACCGGCCGGTGGAACCGGCTAAACCGGTTGCCGTCCGGCCCCCGTCGGGAGCCCGGCGCGCACGCTCGCAGCGCACCTGAATGGAACCGAAAGCCGCGTTGGCGCAATCGTCCGCCCCCGCTCCCGCGCCGGCATCGCTGGTGGTGATCGACCCTAACGGCCACCGAACGCGGGTGCCCATCGATCCGCTGCCCTTCCAAATTGGCCGCCAGGCCGATAACCACCTGGTGATCCGCGACAGCCGCGTCTCGCGCATCCACGCACGCATCGTCAATGTTGGCGGCCACCTGCAGGTGGAGGATTGCGGTAGTACCCACGGCACCTTCGTCAACGGCAAACGCCTCACGCGGCACAAGCTGGAGAACTCCGACAGAATCGAATTCGGCACCGAGGACTCCTACCAACTGATCTTCGCCCTGGATGGCGCCGAGTTGAAGCGGCTGCTGGAACAGGTGGGCGCCGGGGACCTGGGCGCGCATCCTCCGGTGCTGGGGAACAATCTGGCCAAGCTGCGCGCCGTTCTGGACCTGGCGCGCACGGTGCAGAGTTCCTTCTCGGTGGACGATGTGCTGGCCTCGGTGATCGACACGGCGTTGGCCATTACCGGGGCGGAGCGCGGGTTTCTGCTGCTGCGCCGCGGCGAGGCGCTGGAGACGCGGGTGGCGCGGCACAAGCACGGTCATACGCTGAACGAGAGCGATCTGCGCGTGCCCCGCGAAGTGATCCACCGCGCCTTGCAGCACCGGCGGGAATTGCTTTCCATGAATTTCGACCCGCTGGCGGCCGGCGAGACCAAACCGCAAAACAGCGTCTCCGATCTGGACCTGCGCAGCGTGATCTGCGTCCCGCTGGTTCGCATTCGCACCGGTTTGGGAGATGCCACCAGCGTGCTGTCCACAGGGAACGAGACCGTGGGCGTGCTGTACATGGACTCGCGCGTGACCGCCGCGGACCTGGCCGGAGGCAATCGCGAACTGCTGCAGGCGTTGGCCATCGAAGCCTCCACCGTGCTGGAAAATGCCCGCCTGCTGGAAGAGGAACGGGCCAAGCACCAGATGGAGGAAGAGCTGCGGCTGGCGCGGACCATTCAGCAGAGCCTGCTGCCAGGCAAGTTGCCCACCGAAGGCTGGCTGCGCGTCAGCGGCAGCAGCGTTGCGTCGCACGAAGTGGGCGGAGACTATTTCGACGTCGCCGAGGTGAACGCCAATTGCTGGTCGGTGGTGGTGGCGGACGTCTCCGGGAAGGGAGTGAGCTCCGCGCTGCTGGCGTCCCTGTTGCAGGGCGCGCTAATCACCGCCATCGACGATTCGGCGTTTTTGGGGCGGCGCATCGAAGGGCTGAACCGCTTCCTGAACAATCGCACCGGCGGCGAGAAATACGCAACGGTCTTTTACTCGCTGGTGGAGCGCGACGGGAAACTCAGTTACGTGAACGCGGCGCATTGCCCGCCCATTGTGGTGCATGCCGGAGGAATCTCGGGCGAACTGGAAGTTACCGGCATGCCGGTGGGGTTGCTGGAGGAAGCCACGTTCGAGATTGCCGGCCGGCAGTTGGAGCCGGGAGACAAGGTGGTCATCTACTCCGATGGCGTGACCGAAGCGCAGAACGCCCAAGGCGAATTCTTCGAAAAGAAGCGGCTGAAGGAGACGGTGAGGCAGCACGCGGCGGAGAACTGCGCGGGGATCCACGATGCCATTCAGGGCGCGGTGAGCGCGTTCGCCGAGGGGGCGCGGCAGTCGGACGATATCACGGTGGTGGTGATGGAGTACGGAGGGTAGGGCCCTCTTACGGCTTATTCAATTCCGCGATCAGGGCGTCCAAGCCCTTGCGATACAGCTCCGTCAGGCGCAGCATTTCGGCGGACGGAGGCAGGATGTTCCGCAGCACGGTTTCGTCGAGATTCTTCCGGCTGGGAACCCAGACCTTGCCATCTGCGAATTCAACCTGGCTGACATAGCCTGACATCCCCTGCACGTTCAACGGCTGCCCGTTGCGGGAGATCTTCATGGAGGTATCCTGCGCGAAGACCGCGGTCTTGCCGGCCGCCAATTGAAGGTCGGGCTGCGAGGAGGGCACCGACGCCGCCAGGTACCGCTGGCCCGACGGATCTCGCACCAGCCATCCGATTTCCACGTGGCGCACAGGGACAGTCCCGCGGTTGCGCACCTCGATATGCGGCGCGCCTACGCGATCGCCCATCACCACGGCGGTGCCGTCCACGGCTTCCACCGGAGAATCCGGGAATGCCACGAAGGCGAAGCGCTCCATATGCTCGGGGATGGTGGTCGCGGCGGAAGCCACCGCCGGGCCGCGCAGCATCACGGGGCGGTCCAGTTGCGGACGGTCCTGAATGCGCGCCATCTCCTGCAACACGGCCTGCTGCAGCGCGACGCGGCCGCCACGGGTCAGAACCTGCTTGAAATAGTTGCGGTCGCGCTGCGCTTCCATCTCCCAGGCAATCATGTCGCGGCGCGAGTGGAGCTGATCGGGTCCATAGAACGAGAGGTCCTGGAACAATACGCCGTCCAAAGTTACTTCCACCAGCGGGCCTGAGGCGAACGACGTGGGGCGCACCAGGTGTTGCACAATGTGGATGGGAAACACTTCGCCGGGCGCGATATTCAGGCGCGGAATGCACATCGACGCCTTGCCGCCCATGGCCACTTCCTGCGAGACCACGCGCAGGGTGATGCCGTGGATGCGGTTGGCGCCGGTATTGCGCAGGGTCAGCAGCGCGTCCAGGTCCACCATGATGGCCGCGCCGCGCGCGGTGAAGCGGGAATCGCGAGGATCCAGCGTCAGAAACGCCACCGGCGAATCCTTGGGGAGGTTGATCTTGATGGCAGTGGTGGGGAGCACCGTCTCCTGCGCCAGCACGGCAGCCGCGCTCAGCACTCCGACACCCAACAACCGTATCGATACCCTGCTACTCATGATTCTCACCAGGAAACCCTCGTCATGGTCACGTCGCCGGTTACCGGGTCCACATAACTCTCCCCGATCGAACCCTGCGCGTTGGCCGAGTAACTTACGTTCTTGATTGCGGCATCGTGCTTCATGCCCAGCGTTTCACTGCCCTGACTTACTTGGATGCCGTCCGCGGTGGCGCGCAGCGTCATTTGATCCACTGCCGGCACGGGCTTTTGCAGCACCAGCACCGCCGCCGCCACTACCGTCAAACTGGCCAGCGCGATGGCTGCACGGAAACCGGTGAATGGCCCGTGGAATTCCCGTTGCGGCTGGTTTTCGCGCACGCACTCGCCGGCCGCCAGACCCAACCGGATGTTGGCGTGCATCTCCGCCGCCATCCGATTCCACGGAATCTCCGGCATGGCCGACATGTCCGCTACCATCCGCCGCATTCCCTGAAACGCCGCCACTTCTTCCTGGCAGGTTTCGCACTGCTTGAGGTGGCGCTCCACCCGCCATTGGGCGATGCGGCCGAGGTCCCCGCCGGCGTGCAGCGCCAGCGTGGCTTCACCGGGATGCTTTATGGCTCTCATCGCTTTCGTCCTTCCACGTACTTCTTCATCTTGTTCCGCGCGTTCGCGATGTGCGAACGTACCGTAGCCTTGGAACAATCCAACCGGCGGGCGACTTCCTCTGCCGGCAAATCCTCCACGTCGCGCAACATCAGCGCGGCGCGCTCGCGCGGGCTCAGCAGGCGCAATCCATCGGCCAGGTAATCCCGATGCTCGCCGCGCAATACCAGCGCCTCCGGACTCTCCGCGTAGCTCTGCGTATAGTCCTCAATCTCGGTGAACGATACCCGGCCGCTGCGGCGAATGAAATCGATCGCCGTATTCGTGGCAATTCTCGACAGCCACTGGGCAGCCTTCTGATCGTCCTTCAACTGTTCCTGCCGCTGCAGAGCTTTGATGAACGTTTCCTGGGTCAGATCCTGGGCGTCGGCCACATTCCGGACGATCCGGTAAATGTGCAAAAACACACGCCGTAAGTTCTCGGAAACAAAGCGGTTCTGTCGGTCTAGGAGCTCCAGTCCGGGCTCGATGACGTCGCTCATCTGGCTCGCAACTTCTGCCGTTCTCACAAGTTCCTACCTTTATGACGAGGAAACCCGGAAAACGTGCATAGGATTCACAGGCGTGGCCCAACCGCGGCTCTCCGCGGCCCGCGAATCCCTCTCGCAACCGATTATACTGAAAACGGCACGGCATGCCGTGTCGAGGCGCCCACGTAGACTGCGCCATAAAACTATGAAACTTGCGGAGAGAATGCAGCAAATCGGAGTGGAGTCGGCATTCGACGTCCTCGTCCGGGCCCGTGCTTTAGAAGCTCAGGGCCGCAGTATCATACACTTGGAAATCGGCGAGCCGGATTTCCCAACCCCCCAACACATCGTTGACGCGGCCAAGAAAGCGTTAGACGAAGGCTGGACTCACTACGGCCCCACGCAGGGCCTGCCCGATTTACGCGCCGCGATCGCCGAGACCGTATCGCGTACGCGCGGGATTTACGTGGGTCCACAGCACGTATCGGTGGTGCCTGGCGGAAAGCCCATCATCTTTTTCCCGATGTTGGCGCTTCTCGAACCGGGCGACGAAGTGATCTATCCCAATCCCGGATTCCCCATCTACGAGTCGATGATTCGCTTTTTGGGAGCCACGCCGGTTCCCATGCCGCTCGAAGAGAGCCGCGGATTCTCCTTCGACCTGAACCTGTTCCGCGACCGTCTCAGCGCGCGCACTAAGATGATCGTGCTGAATTCGCCGCAGAACCCCACCGGCGGCACGATTCCGCGCGAGGACCTGGCCGAGATCGCCGCCATGCTGCGCGACCGCGACGTGATCGTACTGAGCGACGAAATCTACTCGCGCATCTCATACGGCAGCGAGCCGCCGACCTCGATCGCGGAATTCCCAGGGATGCTGGAGAAGACTATTATCCTGGACGGCTTCTCGAAGACCTACGCTATGACCGGATGGCGAATGGGATACGGAGTGATGCCCGAGTGGCTGGTGGAAGCGGTCAACAAGCTGATGGTGAATTCCAACTCCTGCACCGCCAGTTTCACGCAGCGCGCCGGCATCGCGGCCTTGCAGGGACCGCAGGATTGCGTGGACCGCATGGTGGCCGAATTCCGCCGCCGCCGCGACGCCATTGTCGCGGGTCTGAATGAGGTCCCCGGTTTCCGCTGCGCTCTCCCCGGCGGCGCGTTCTACGCATTCGCCAATGTAACTGGGACCGGCATCAAGAGCAAGGAACTGGCCGATATGCTGCTGTACGATGGCGGTGTGTCGTGTCTCAACGGCGGCGCATTCGGCCAGTACGGCGAAGGCTACGTCCGTTTCAGTTACGCCAACTCGCTCCCCAACATACTGGAAGCCATCGCGCGGATTAAGAAGTTGGCGCCGCGCTGGGAACCGGTAGCGGCGGGGCGGGAGTAACCGCCCCCTTCGCATTCCGGCGATCCGCTGTTCCCCCCCCCCCCGCGGAAGGGTGGCTATTTCTATGTCTTAAGACTTGGCGTAGGACACTGGGCGGGACTCCCAGTTCCGCGCGGATCTCGCGCGTAAGGTGGGCTGCGTCCGCGTGACCCAGCGCAGCGGCAACCTTATGGATGGACAGGTCGCGGCTGCGCAACAGTTCGACTGCTCGCCGTGTCCGCACCAGCCGGAGGTACCGCCGGAAGGAAAGCTGCGTTCGATGGAGGAACTGCGCCCCCAAGTAATTGCTCGATGTCCGGAGGCAGCCGGTCATCAACTTGAGCGCGACCTGAATTCTCCCGTTCTCACTGTTTGCAAGGTCCAGCATCCGTTCAACGCGCTCATAGCCGGCATCCTGGACCCTGCATCGGTGCCGGTGGATAGCGAGCAGGATCTCGATCTGGCACGTAAACAAACGCCTCTCCGGATCGGTGGCCGCGGCGGGGAGGCATGCCTGGTAAGTGGCGATCTCCAGCCACAGAGGCTTCTGATCGGATCGGCTACTGAGGAAGGTCTGGAAGCCCTCAGCCTGTGCGTCGAAGTTGAGCTGCAGCCAGAAACGGAACGCCAAGTCGTGAGCCTCGAAGCCCGGCTGCCCTGCGACTGTGGATCTGGTGAAGGCCGGACGGCCGGGGCTTGTGTGACGAAACGGTTCAGTGTGTGCCATGTACCTGCCCGGAGGTAGACTGCGGCCTGCGTCCTTTCGCCTGACATTATAGATCAGAAATGCGAGTATTCAAGTATGAGAAGTTTGTTGAATTTGGCAATTGACCACATTTGGATTTTCAGGTATTAGTATTTTGTATATGCGGATAGAAAATGCACCCCTAATAGAGCGGCCCGAGGAGATGAACGCATGACGAACCGTAGCTCGATCATTACCTTGCCTACCTGTTTCTGGCGGATTGGAGCAGCCGGCTGGCGCATCATCATGGCGGGGCTTTTGTGTTCGTGTGGCGCGCGCGGAGTACTGGCGCAAGAACAGGTTGGGCCCTGGAAGATAGAGCGGCACACTAACGCCATCGAGGTAACCGCCGTCGACGAAACTCCTTATCGCCAGACCATCACATTGAAGAACGCGTCCTCGCGGGTGATCACCGGTTACGTACTGTCTGCATGGTCGCAGCAGGTCCACACCTTGGAGACCCTTGGGCAGCCCTGGGCGCCGGGCGAGACCAAAATCTGGACGGTCGGGCCGGAACTGGCCCGGTCCACGGATTACACGATTCGCGTGCTGGGAGTGGTGTTCGAGGATGGCACGAGCGAAGGGGGAAGCCCCAAGATTCAGGAGCTTCACTTTCAGAGGCTGGGAATGATGCTGGAGTACGCTCGCATCGACGAGCTTCTATCCGCGCAGCGGGGCGCCCCGGCGGACAAAGAGCCCCTCTTGAGGGCCATAGGACCCCTGCCCGAGACACCCGAGGAGGCGGTTGCCTCCCTCTCCAATGTGACATTTCGGGGCTTGTCCGCGCGCAGAATCAACCCGCCAAGACCGGATCATACCGAGTCGCGCCGGCTGATGGGCAGTTTCCTGGGCGGCGTGCGAGTAGCAAGAGAAACGGCGCAACTGCGGCTAAAGGACCTTGATAATCAGTCCAGCGATTTTTCGTCGACAGTGACGGACCCAGCGCTGAGGCGCGCCGCCCGTTTCGATCGAATGGTGGCGGAGGTTAAGGCCAACGTCGCGATGTTTAGCGGCTATGTGTCCCGAACCGGAGGGGTAGCGCGATGACCCTGCCAAAGCTGTTGGTCCTATCGACTGGAGTGGCTGCCGCCGCGCTCTACGGGCAACAATGCGTGCCTACAGTCACCCCGCAGGATGATATCAACGACGTTGGGTGTCCGGCTTCGATCACAAGCGCCGGTCCCTTTACGCTCACCAAGAACGCGGATTGGTTCCTTGCCTTTCCCGACGCAACGTATACGGACGCTGTTCTGACCTCGCATGGTCAGTGCGCAGAGGTGTCGGGCTGTGGTCTGCAAGCTTTCGTGCTGACTTGGCTGAATGGGCCGACATCATGCTGGCCGACCGTTTACTCCCCGTTGGTATTTGATGGGTACATTCACATGTATGCTCAGCCGATGCAGGCCAACCTTTCGCTAGGCACCTGCAGCATACAGGTTCCAGGGCTGGATCAAGACGGGAACCCGATTACCATCACAATTGATTGGCCCGGCGGCGGTTCCGTAGCCTGCGGGGCCGTTCCCGGAGTGCTCGACTCGGCGGATTCGCCTGATCCACCGTACGTTTGCAACCCATGCACAGCAAACGTCACTTCGTGCGCAAGCGATGCTGGTTGCGACGGTGGATTCGGGAGTTCCTTCTGCGGCGAGGGAGGCTGCTATTGTTACGATAGCTGCTGTTATAACTGTGTTTCCTACATGGGGGCGTCCTGCAACGACGGATGTGGCACCTATGCGTGTGACGGAACGTGCGTGGACGACGGCTCGTGCGGGAGCGGCGGCGGCGGCGGCAGCTGCGGCTACGGGCCCTGCGGAACCTGTGGTACCCAGTACCCTAACGACGGAGGCTGCTCCTGCAACGATCCCTGTGGCAGTTGCCCGGTTGGCTCCTGCACTGGGGATGGCGATTGCGACTACGGATCTTACTGCAGCGGCGGATGCTGTCAGTCCGCGAGCGACGGCGGGAGCGGCGGCGGCGGGGATGGTCCGGGCGGCGATAATCCTTGTTGGCAAATAGACTACTGCACGGACGGCGGCTGTCTCCCCGGCTGCGACGAAAACTGTCAGTGCCCGGACGAGGAAGATCCCCTCGTGATCGATCTCTCCGGTAAGGGATTCCCCATGACCGACGTCCAACACGGAGTTCTCTTCGACATGCGCGCCGATGGCACGAAGATCCGAACGGCGTGGTCCGCTGCCAATTCCGATGTCGGCTTCCTGGTGCTAGACCGCAACGGCAACGGGATTGTCGATAGCAGCGCCGAGCTGTTCAGCAACTCTTCTCCGCAACCGGCGGGGCGGGGCGCCAAGAACGGCTTCAAGGCCCTGGCCGTGTACGACCAGCCGGCCGACGGCGGCAATCGCGATGGGTGGATCACCGCTAAGGATGCCGTTTTCTCCAAACTTAGGATCTGGGTAGATAAGAACCATGACGGAGTCTCTCAGCCAAGCGAGCTTCTCACGCTGAAACAGGCGGGCGTGAAGGCGATTTCCGTGCAGTATACCGACTCGAAATGGATCGACGCTTACGGAAACCAATTCCGATTCCTTGGGCAGATCGTTTGGGAGAAGCCCGTAAACGGCCAGACTACCGCGCTTTTCTACGACGTGCTTCTGCTTACGGCTAAGTAATTCAATTTCGGCCAATATCATAGCGTTTGATTTCAGGGGAATCCATAAAATGACTACCAGACGTGTGCTCGCTCGAATACTCCCCGCGCTGACGTGCCTGCTCCCGGCCATGGCGCAAGAGCCCTGCCCTTCGCTTACCGACGGCCAGCGGGCCAAACTCGCCGAGTATGTGCAGAAGAAGTACAAGGTGCCCTCGACCACGCCGGTGGACGTGGCGCAGACCGGCGCGGTCGGCGGCACCTGTTACCGCAAGCTGGAATTCAAGTCCCAGGACCCGCGGCGACCTTTCCAAATTGCCCTGTTCGCCTCGCCGGATCTTCGGTTCCTCACGCGCGAACTCCTGGACTCGGAGGTCGATCCGGCCGCGGAGGAACGCCAGAAGCGACAGACCCTGGAGGATGGACTGAAGCGTGGAGGCTTTCCCATACTCGGCGCCAAAGACGCACCCGTAACGATCACGGTGTTCTCCGATTTCCAGTGCCCATATTGCGCCCAGGCAGCCATGGGGCTGGAGAAGGAGATCCTGCCGCCGGAAAGCGGTAAGGTGAGACTGGTTTTCCGGTATTTCCCGCTGTCGATGCACCAGTGGGCGCGCGGGGCGGCCGACGCCGCGTCTTGTGCGCAAGAGCAGGGCGACCGCTATTTCTGGACGCTCCACGACTACCTGTTCGAACATCAGAAGGAGATCACCGTGGAAAGTGTGCAGTGGCGCCTCCTGGGGCAAGCGGCGAGTGTGCCAGGGTTCGACGCGAAGAAGTTCGAAAGCTGCCTGGATACCAGGTCCGGAGCGGCGCGCGTGGACGCCGATATCGCCCTTGGAAAGGAAATCGGAGTGAATGGCACACCGGCTATCTTCGTGAACGGTCAACAGCTCGCCGGATACCGGCCCGACCAAATTCGCACGCTGATCCGGGATCTTACCGATTCTTCCGAAGCGCGGTAGGTTCGGAGTCGTTGCGGCCCGAGATGCGCGACCGCATTGCTCCGACGAGTCGCGATGCCGCACGCTTGAAAGCTTGCACGACTTACCCTGCGTGCAATCGGACACCAGTATTGATGGCCCGCACGCGGTCTTTTGTGGGGCAGGTTGGCAACCTGCGGAGAATTGTCAATCGGCCTGGGCGGCATTTGCATACTGGTCGCCAGGCCGAGTGCCACTCGGCCGCAGGATGCCATCCTGCCCCACAAACCAGGCGGCATCTCCAATAACTCGCAAAGTAAGTGGCATTGCGCTTGAGAGCGTGCACCACGAGCTACTGCAAGTTCGCCGTGACGGGCGTCGAAGTGCCCTGAGCGTTGGTCAACGTGACAGTCACTGAGGTGATGCCCGCGGTGTCGCCGGTCACGGTGAATGGCTGCACGAAGGAGAACTGGCTGCCGTAGGGAGTGGCTGCGGCGCTCGTGTACCACGTCGAGAACAGGCTGGTGACGGCTACAGGGAGCGAACCGGTCTGCAGGTTGGCGGCGGCCGCGGCGGCGAATTGGAAGGTCGCCTGGGTGACTTGCCGCGGCGTGGAGAAACCGATCACCGTCACCGTGAAACCGCTGGCGGTGCGGATGGCCGTCACGCTGCTGACGATCGGCGCGGCTGCCGGAATGCGGACGGTCTGTTGCGGAGCGGGCGAGGGCGTGAGGTTCTGGCCCGCGGCCGAGAGTTGCGCGGTAATGGTGATGGTCCCCGCAACGGTCCCCATCTGTATGGCGGCATTGCCTGCCAGCGCGGAGCTTCCCGCGGGGATCTGAATCACAACCACGCGTCCGCCGGCGGAGAATTGCACGGTGGGATCGTCGGCTCCGGAGTCCGGCGTGAAGGTCAGCGTCAACGTGACGGTCACCGCCAGGGGATACGCCGACGCCAGGCCCACCTGCACATTGGACTGCGTGCCCGGATTCGCAGTGGCCGGGAGGCTGCTGAAGGTCAGGCCCGGTGTCGCCGGCAGTCCGACGATCACGGTGAAGGTCTGCACCGACACGGTGCCGGCCGCGTCGGTCACTGTCACCGCGACCACCGATGTGCCCGGTGCGGTGGGCGTGCCGGAGATGGTTCCACCCGTGGACGCGGTCAGCCCGGCGGGCAGGCCCGTAATGGCCCACTGATTCGACCCGGCGCATCCCGAAGCGGCGAGCGTGGCGGAGTATGCCGCGCCAACCGTGCCATTGGGTAGCGAGGCCGTGGTGATGACAATCGGCGCGGGAGTGACGGTGAGGTTGTAGCTCTTGGATGCGGTGACGCCTTTGGAATCGGTTACCGTGGCGGTCACCGGGTAACTGCCGGCCGCCGCGGGAGTGCCGCTCAGCGCACCGCCCGTGGACGCGGTGACGCTCGCAGGCAACCCTTGTACCGCCCAGGTGTAGGGACTGTCGCCCCCGGTGGCGGCGAGTGCGGCCGAGTATGCCGTCCCGGCTACACCTGCAGGCAACGCGGAGGTGGTGACGATCAGCGGGGCGGCGGCGATGGTCAACGTGTAGGTTTGTTGCGCCTGGCTCTTGGCCGCGTCGGTGACCGTGACTGTCACCGTGAATGGGCCATCCGCTGTGGGCGTGCCGCCGAGCGACCCAGTGCCCGTCATGGCGATGCCCGCTGGTGCGCCGCTGGCCGTCCAGGCGTAGGGCGGCTGGCCGTTAGTCGCATAGAATTGCACCGCGTACGCCACAGAAACCTGCCCGCCGGGCAGGGCGGAAGTGAGGATACTGAGCGGCGGCGGAAGGATGGTGATACTGAAAAGCTTGCTGACGGACGCTCCCGAGCTGTCCTTGACGGTCACCGTAAACTTGTAGGTTCCGGGGACTGTCGGCGTGCCCGCCAGCGTGCCGTTGCTGAACGTGGTGCCGGTGGGAATGGCCGCGTCCGAGCTGAACGTGTAGCCCGGGTACCCGCCCGTGGCAGCGAAAGTAATGCTGAGCGGGATTCCGACCGTGCCGTTGCTCGGGGCGACGGTGGTAATGGTCAGGGGCGGAGGCAGAATGGTCAGAGTGAACGCCTGGGTGACGGTGCTCCCGGAAGAATCCTGCAACAGCACGGCGATCTTGAACGTTCCCATCGCGGTGGGAGTGCCGGCGATCTCGCCATTGCCGAGAAACGCCAGCCCGGCCGGTAGCGCTCCGCCGCTCGAAACCTGGCTAAATGTGTAGGGCGGAGCGCCTCCGGTAGCCGCGAAGAACGCCGTGTAGGCCACTCCGACTTGTCCCGACGGCAGCCCCGCGGTGGTGAATTGCAGGGGGACAGACGGTGGTGGACCGATCGTCAGCGTGAACTGTCCGCTGACGGCCTGGCCCGAGGAATCGGTCACCGTGAGCGCGATCGGGTAGCTTGCCGCCTGGGTGGGTGTGCCCGAGAGTTCACCGGTTGCGCGGTTGAGCGAGAGGGTGGGCGGCAACCCCGTGGCTGTGAAGGTCAGAGGCGCAACGCCGTTGACGGTTTGGAACGTGAAGTCGTAGAACACGGTGGCCTGGCCGCTCGGCAGGGACTGCGTGAGCAGGCGCATAGCGGGCGCTATGGTGGATATGGTGAAGGGGAACGCAGGCGATACCGATCCATCGGGGTCGGTCACGGTTACCTGGATTATTCCGGCGTTGGCGACCAAGTCAGCGGGAATGGTCGCCTGTAGTTGGGTGTTGCCGATGAAGGTGGTGGGCACCGCCGAGCTGGAGGTGCCGCCGAAGTTCACGATCGGAGTGCCGATAAGCTCGCCATAGGTTTCGATGAACCCGCTTCCATTGACGGTCAACGTAAACCCCGGGCTGCCGGCGAGGACGGATGTCGGCTGGAGCGATGTGATGATGGGTCCGGCGATGGTAAACGTCGCCGCCGGGGTGTAGAGGGGGTTACCGGAGACGGTTTGCACCACGATGGTCGCCGTACCGGGCAACGCCACGAGGTCGGGTGTGACCAATGCTTGCACCTGGCCCGAATTCACGTCGGAAGTTTCCAGCGGCGTCTGGCCATTCCAGTACACCACGTGGGCGCCAACGGGCAAGTTTGAAACCGTGACGACCAGGTTGAACTGTGCACTGCCCGCGGGAACTGAAGAAGGGCTCAGATTGGTGATGGTACCCTGCGCCGATGCGCTCCGGGTGCCGGCGACCGCCAGCATTACGATAGCGAAGCAGTTCGCCAGAAATGCAATAGACCGTTCGGAGCTTGCCTTACCTCTCAACCTGTGCACGTGTTGACCTCCACCGAGCAAGACAACCCATCATGAACCCGGAAGCGGCTCCGTTTCAAGTCGTTAGCCCTGCCGCTCCACGGTGCCATGTCCGATTGTATACGGTCGGAAGGCCGCTTGGCCTCTAGCGCAACGTGACAATTGTGGCGCCCCAGCCGCCAGCTTCGCCGGGAGCGTCGCGAAAATCGGCGACAAACTCCGTCCGCCCGAGCACCCCTCGCACCAACTCGCGCTGTACGCCGATCCCACGGCCGTGGATGATTCTAAGGGCCTTCAGACCGAGACGGTGGGCTTCGGCCAAGTATTCTTCGACAACGGCTTTGACCTCGCGCGGCGGAACGGAGTGCAGATCGAACACGTCGGTGATGGGAATGCGGACGGGGTCGTCGCCCAAGGGAGGGTTGCCGGGGATCATCGAACAGTCGCTCCAAAATCAAAAACCCGGTCAGCCGAAGCCGACCGGGTTGATACGATCACCGCGAAGCAGCGCACCCGACGTTAAGCGACTTGTTGAGACCGATACTGGCTCAAAATCGCTTCCATCTGATCCTTCAACCGCAATTTCAGCTTCTTCAGCCGTGTCTCCTCGATCTGCTCTTCCAGCGTCAGATGCGGGAGGGCTTCCAGGGCATCCAGCTTATGTGCGTATTCTGAGTGTTGGCTGGAGAGTCGCTGAAACTCCTCGTTTGTTGCCATCAGGTGCGCTTTCAGTTCTTCTTGCGCGTTCCGTTCCATATGGGGCAATTCCTCCCAGTAAGGTCGCCGCGCCGAGTCGGTTGGTTCGGAAACAAGGCTCGGTGGGTAATCTCTTCGTGATGTTTTGAAGGACGGCATCACCGTCTACCGCAACCTTAACATGAATGAAACTTCATGACAATAGCCGCTTCGGAGGGGGATTCGTAATACTCCGAACGTTTGCTAACCTCCTGGAATCCCATAGACTTGTAGAGGTTCAGCGCGGCCGCGTTGGACTCCCGCACCTCTAGGTAAGCTCCGCCGGGAAACTCAGCCAAAAAAGCTTGCAGCAGCGCCCGCCCCGCTCCGCCCCGGCGAGATCGGTGATCGACCGCCAGGTTCAAGAGCTCTCCTTCGCCCGGCGCCAGCGCCCGCGATACCAGAAATCCGGCTACCCGGTCGTCATCGACGGCCACCCACAGGTCGTATCCCAGGTAGTCCGCAACGTTCCAATGAGCCGCTTCCGGACTGGCGGATTGAATCTCGGCAATGGCGTTCAAATCTTCTTCGACACCGCGCCGGATTGCTAGCATAGTTGAAGTATGCCGCATGCCGTTGTCGCGCTGTTGTTCTTTTTGGCGCAACCCTTTTGGGACGTCAAACCGCCGGAACAGTGGACCGACCAGGAGATCGAAACCGTGCGCCGCGCCAGCCCGTGGGCGCAGACTGCCGGGCCGAGTCAGCAGGTTCTGGTCTACCTGGCCACGGCGGCACCCATCGAAGATGCCGAAGGCGAATTGCGCCTGCGCTCCAAGCACCCGCTTGCCGAACCCGATCCGGACTACGCCGATTTCCTGCGGCTCAACCGCGAGAAGGTGCTCGTTCTGGCGATTCCCTGGAGCGAACCGGTCCGTTTCGGTACCGAGGCCGAGCAGAAGCAGATGGAGCAGGAATCCGTCATGGTTATCGGCGGCAAGAAATACCCGTTGGTGGGCCACTTCCCACCCACCCCGTTCGATCCCGTGCTACGTCTGGTGTTCCCCCGCGAGGTGAAGCCGTCCGACAAGTTTGTGTTGTTCCGCTTTTACCTGCCGGGCGTGCCGTTTCCTGAGCGGGAGACGGAATTTCGGGTCAAGGACCTGATGTACCGCGGCAAGCTGGAGATGTAGCGCGGCCAAGAAGCATGAATGGCCGCAGATAAACGCAGATGAACGCGGATAAGACAAACCACAGGAACTGTTTTTGGTTAATCTGCGTTCATCTGCGTTTATCTGCGGCCACTCATGCTTTGGTTCTTTCGCTTACATCCGCGGTGCGTAGTACCCGGGGCGCACGCGGACCAGTAGATCCTTCCGGCCTTTCACGCGAAGCTCGAAGGTATGGAACAGACCGTCGGTCTTCAGCGGTTCGGGACGGTACAGAATGATGTACTGATGGTTCAGTTCGTTGTGGATGTTCTCGAAGGACTGCTCCAGGTCCTCCACTTTGAACGGAAAATAGGCGCGCCCTCCGGTCTTTTCGGCGAAGTACCGCAGCACCTTGTCGCCGTCCGTCTCGGCGCGGGTGACGTTGGTGGAGATGCTGTAGACCACGGTATCGGCGCGCTGCGCCATTTCGAGGGCCTGATCGCGAGTGAAGTGGCTCTGGTTGTCCTCGCCATCGCTCAGCACCACGATGGCGCGGCGAAATTTGCTCTTGGGCTGGTCCAGCGCCAGTTTGTCGCGGCAGGCGAAATAGATGGCGTCGTATAGGGACGTGCCGCCGCCCGGCCGCAGGCTGCGGACGGCCTCGTCGAGTACGCCGGGGTCGTTCGAAAGGTCGGAAATCAACTGCGCGGTGGAGTCGAAGCTGATCACCATGCCCTTGTCGAGTTCCGACCGCATGACGCTGCGTACGAACTGGCTGGCGGCCTCCTGCTCGAATTTGAAGCGGTCGCGGATGCTGTTGCTGGTGTCGATCAGAATGCCCAGGCGCAGGGGCAGATCGGTTTCCGCGCTGAATTCCTGGATGGTTTGCAGCCGTTTGTCTTCGATCAGCTCGAAATCGTCCTTCCCCAGGTCGGTGACGAAGCGGCCTTTCCGATCCATCACGGTGAACAACATGTTGACGCGGTTGACGTACACGGAAATCTGTTCGTCGCTGCGGATGGCGTCGTCGGGTTTGGCCGGCGGCGCCGGATTCTGCGCGGCAACCCACCCCGCCGAGAGCAGGCCGGCGGCCAGCGGAAGTACCCACAATCTCATATGTCCCGATTATACAGTGGGGCGCGCCGGTCTACCCCATCCATTCTTCCAACTCGCGCGGAAGCGGCGATACGATCGCGATCTCTTCGCCGGTAGACGGCTGGTGAAACCGGATGCGGTGCGCGTGCAGAAAGTACCGGCCCAGCGGCGGTTTCCCTTCCACGGCGGCCGGCGCGCCATAGAGCGTGTCGCCCGCCACGGGGTGCCCGATGCTGGAAAGGTGTACGCGGATCTGGTGTGTGCGGCCGGTTCCAATGCGCACCTCCAGATAAGTGAACTTCGCGAAGCGCCGGAGCACTTTCCACTCCGACCAGGCGGCGCGGCCCGACGCCAGGCGCGCCGTCATACGCGTACGCCGCACCGGGTCGCGCGAAATGGGACGTTCGATGCGGCCGCTGTCGCCCTTGACATCGCCATGCACCAGCGCCAGGTACACTTTCTCCACCTGGCGTCCGGAAAACTGTTCGGCCAGACGCCGGTGAGCGGTATCGTGTTTGGCCACCAGGAGCACGCCGCTGGTATAGCGGTCCAGACGGTGTACGATGCCCGGCCGCAGTTCGCCTCCCACTCCGGATAGCGCGCTAAAGCGATGCAACAGGGCGTTCACCAGCGTGCCGGAATGCACCCCGGCGCCGGCGTGGACCGCCATGCCGGCCGGTTTGTCGATGGCTACCAGGTCGTCGTCCTCGTAAAGCACTACCAGGGGAATCTCTTCCGGGGTAGCGCGCAGGGGCACCGGCGGCGCGGGCAGGACATCGATGACTTCGCGGGAGCGAAGCTGGTAAGCGGCGCGGCGGCTCTGCCCGTCCACCTGAACGCGGCCACCGCGGATCCACTCCTGCAGCCGCGAACGGCTGTACTCGGGCAAGCGCTCGTGCAGCAATTGGTCGAGGCGCTTGCCGATGTCGTGGGGTTCGGCGGTGAGGCGCCGGGCGCGAGGCGCCGGCTCAGACATCGGTTTCGGGATGTTGCGCCGAAGCCGGATGCTGCGCCGAAGCCGGATGCTGCGCCGCGGCCGGTTGCTCTTCGGAGCTATCCGACGCCCGGGAACGCCGATCGTAGAACTGCACTCTGCAGAACCGGCAATGGAACAACCTTCCGCCCGTCATCCTTTCCAGCAAGTTGAGCAAACCGCCGTTCATCGGGTCGATTCTGTCGCGCTCCTTCAACCTGGACAGCCGGTACGTGCCGCATCGCGGGCAGCGGGCATACGGGCCGAAGCGGTACTGAAAAATCCGCGGAGCATACTCCTCTGTGTCGCAGCTCTTACAGTAGTATATGGCGGCGTATCGGAATCTCTCGAGGAATGAGCGGTGCACTCTGCGCAACCGCCCTCCACATTGACTGCATTTCAGCATTCCTGGCATCGTTATAGCGCAATTGCGGATTGGGTACAAGCCGCGTGACAATAAAAGATCGCCCTTTCCGCTCACAATACACAATGTTAGACCGTATCACGGTGCACGGCGCGCGCCAGCACAATTTGAAAAATATCGATGTGGAAATCCCGCGCAACAGCCTGACGGTGATCACGGGGCTGAGCGGATCGGGGAAGTCGTCGCTGGCGTTCGACACGATTTATGCCGAGGGCCAGAGACGCTACGTGGAGACCCTGTCAACCTATGCGCGCCAGTTTCTCGACCAGATGGAGCGGCCCGACGTCGATTCCATCGACGGATTGAGCCCGGCGATTTCCATCGAACAGAAGACCACCAGCCGCAGTCCGCGGTCCACCGTCGGCACCATCACCGAAATTTACGACTACCTGCGGCTGCTCTACTCGTCGATCGGCGTGCCCCACTGCCCGGTGTGCGGAAACCAGATCTCGCGCCAGACTACCGAGCAGATTCTGCAGCACGTGGTGGCGCTTAAACCCGAAGACCGCATCATGGTGATGGCTCCGGTGGTGCGCGGTCGCAAGGGCGAGTACAAAAAAGATCTGGAAAAGCTGGCTCGTCAGGGTTTCGTGCGGGTTCGTATCGATGGCACGCTCCGGTCGCTGGACGAAGACATCTCGCTCGATAAGCGCAAGAATCATACCATCGAGGTGGTGGTGGACCGGTTGCTGGTCAAGCCGGGGATCGAGAAACGTCTGGAGGCGTCCATCGACACCGCTACCAAACTGGCGAATGGACTGGTGTTGATCGTGGTGGTGAACGGCGAGGAGCGGCTGTATTCGCAGAAACTGGCCTGTACCGAGTGCGGCGCCAGCATTCCGCAGCTCGAGCCCCGGTCGTTCTCCTTCAACAGCCCGTACGGAGCTTGCGAGGCGTGTCACGGATTGGGCTGCACCTGGGAGTTCGACCCCGCGAAGGTGGTCGCCGACCCTTCCAAACCGCTGTTCGAGGGTGGACTGGGGCCGGGCGGGAGTTCGGCGTCGGTGGAACACCAGGTGCAACTTCTGGCGAAGAAGCACCGCATCAATCTGAAGACGCCCTTCGAGAAGTTATCCAAGAAGTCGCGCCAGATTCTGCTGGAGGGCGCAGGCGGCGCGCCGGGAATCTTCGGAGTGCTGCGGGAACTCTACGACACTTCCACCGACACGTACCGCGAGTGGCTCACCGATTATATGTCGCCGGCCGAATGCCCCGCCTGTCGCGGCCAGCGCCTGAGAGCGGCTAGCCTGGCGGTGCGCGTGAAGAACTTCTCGATAGCGGAATTCACCGCGCTGCCCGTGGCGCGCGCGCTGGTGACGGTCCGCAATTGGGAGTTGGAAGAGCGCGAGGCGCAGATTGCCGGGCGCGTGCTCGACGAGGTCCGGCGCAGGCTGGAGTTCCTCTCCGCTGTGGGGTTGGATTATCTCAGCCTGAACCGCTCGGCCGCCACGCTCTCGGGCGGCGAATCGCAGCGCATTCGCCTCGCCACGCAGATCGGCTCCAAACTGCGCGGCGTGCTGTATGTGCTGGACGAGCCATCCATCGGCCTGCATCCTCGCGACAACAGCCGGCTGCTGGATACGCTGATGCACCTCCGCGACATGGGCAACACCGTGCTGGTGGTGGAGCACGACGCGGAAACCATCGAACGCGCCGACTACGTGGTGGACCTGGGACCGGGCGCCGGACGCCTGGGCGGCTGGCTGGTGGCCGCGGGCGATCCGGGGCAGATCGCGGCCAACCCCGATTCGCTCACTGGGCAGTACCTCTCGGGCGCGCTCTCCATCCCCGTGCCGGCCGAGCGGCGCAAGCCCAACGGAAAGAGCCTGGTGATTCGCGGCGCGCGCCAGCATAACCTCAAAAACGTAGATGTGGAGATTCCGCTGGGCCTGCTGACCGTGGTGACGGGGGTCTCGGGCAGCGGCAAATCCACGCTGGTCAACGAGATTCTGTACCGGTCGCTGGCCAAGGAAGTCTACGGCTCGCATGAGGAGCCCGGGGCGCACGATACCATCGAGGGCATCGAAAATCTAGACAAGGTGATTCGCATCGACCAGGCCCCTATCGGCCGTACGCCGCGCTCCAACCCGTCCACTTATACGGGGCTGTTCACGCTGGTGCGCGATCTGTATGCCATGCTGCCGGAATCGCGCGAGCGAGGGTACAAACCGGGCCGTTTCAGTTTCAACGTCAAGGGCGGGCGCTGCGAAGCCTGCCAGGGAGACGGGCTCAAACGAATCGAGATGAACTTTCTGCCCGACGTTTACGTTACCTGCGATGTGTGCCGCGGCCGACGTTACAATCGCGAGACGCTGCAGGTGAAGTTCAAGGGCCGCTCCATCGCCGATCTTCTGGATACCACGGTGGAAGAGGCGTTGGGGATGATGGAGAACCTGCCGCAGATCCGCGCCAAATTGCAGACGCTCAACGACGTGGGCCTCGGCTATGTGCACCTGGGGCAATCCTCGACCACGCTCTCGGGCGGCGAGGCGCAGCGCATCAAGCTGGCCAAGGAATTGAGCAAGCGGCAGACCGGCCGCACGTTCTATCTGCTGGACGAGCCGACCACCGGTCTGCATTTCGACGATGTGCGCAAGTTGCTGGACGTGCTGTCCCGCCTGGTGGACCTGGGCAACACGGTGGTAGTGATCGAGCACAACCTGGATGTGATCAAGACCGCGGACTGGATCGTAGACCTGGGCCCGGATGGCGGCGAGTACGGCGGACGGGTGGTGGCCGCGGGCACGCCCGAGCAGTTGATTCGTTCCAAGAAAAGCTACACCGCCGAGGCGCTGCGCAAGGTGCTGCCCGCGAAGGCTGTCGGCGCCGGAGGTTTGGGATGATCTTTGTGGGGCAGGATGGCATCCTGCGGCCGAGTGGCACTCGGCCTGGTCGGCATTTGCACACTGGTCGGCAGGCCGAGTGCCACTCGGCCGCAGGTTGCCAACCTGCCCCACACAACCCATATGACTAAATACGATAAACTGCCGCTGGATTTCGATCACCTGCACACCGTGGGGTTGCAACAGCGCGGCGGCAAGGTGAAGACTGCCGATTTCGCGGTTCCCTACCATCGCGGCGATGGAGTCCGGGGCCTGATGGAGTCGCTGCCGCACCTCCTGGCCGCCGACTCGCTACGCGCCGTAATCGACGCCGTCAGCGCCGCGCGCCAAGAGAAGCGGGCCATCCTCTGGGGGCTGGGCGGCCACGTGATCAAGTGCGGCCTGGCGCCGGTGCTCATCGACCTGATGCGGCGCGGCTATGTCACCGCCTTCGCCATGAACGGTTCGGCCTCCATCCACGATTTTGAAATCGCTCTGGCCGGCCATACCAGCGAAGACGTGGAAGCGGTGCTGCCCGACGGGCGGTTCGGCGCGGCCGAAGAGACCGGGCGGGACATGAATCGCGCCATATCGAGGGGAGATAGCGAAGGTCTGGGGATGGGCGAATCGCTGGGACGCTGGCTGGAATTGGCGGCTCATCGCAAGCATGGCGAGAGCAGCCTGCTGTTGCAGGCGTACCGTAACGCGACGCCAGTGACCGTCCACGTGGCCATCGGCACGGACACGCCGCACACCCATCCGGCGGCCGATGGAGCCGCTATCGGCAGCACGTCGCTGCGCGATTTCAAGCTGTTCGCGGCCTGCGCGGCGGATCTGGATTCGGGCGGCGTCTATTTGAACGTGGGGTCGGCTGTGGTGCTGCCCGAGGTGTTTCTCAAAGCGGTGTCGGCAGTGCGCAACCTGGGCCATCCGCTCTCCGGTTTCACCACCGCGAATTTCGATTTTCTGCAGCATTACCGCCCGCGCGTGAACGTGGTGGAACGGCCGCACGCGCAATCCACGGGAAAAGGTTACGCCATCACGGGACACCACGAGCTGACGATTCCGCTGCTGGCCGCGGCACTGATTGAAAAAGATGGATAGCCCCCAACCTACGAACGAAGAATTGAGCCAGCCGTCGCCCCCGATTCCCGAGAGCGAGCCGTTCTGGGGGTATGCCGACCTGCTGCTGTTCGCCGGCATCACGGTTCCCAGTATGCTGCTCGGCATGTTGCTGGTAAGGCTGGCGATGGCGATCTTTCATCTGCACACGGACCTGTCGGTGGCCGTGCTGCTGCCGGAGCAACTGGTGGGCTATGCCCTGCTGTTCGGAGCGCTGCGGCTGATGTTCCGAGTGCAGTACGACCGCCCGTTCTGGACTTCGCTGGGTTGGAAGCCGTTTTCGTTTCCGGTGACCTATGTGGTGGTGGCAGGCATGGGCACGGCGATGGCGGGGTTGGTGGCCGGGGCGCTCATCCACCTGCCCACCACCGGCAACGAGATGACGGAACTGCTGCAGCAGGGCAGGCTGGCGTTGGTCCTGATGACGGCCTTCGGTGTGGGCGTCGCGCCGCTGTGTGAGGAGCTGGCTTTCCGCGGATTCCTGCAGCCGCTACTGGAGCGCAGTTTCGGGGCGTTGGGCGGCGTCCTGACCGCGGGCGTGGCTTTCGGGCTGCTGCATTTCAGGGAATACGGCAATTCGTGGCGCCACGCTCTGCTGCTATCCGGAGCGGGCGCCTGTTTCGGGTGGATGCGCCACTACACCAAATCGACAAAGGCGTCGGTCATTATGCATGCATCGTACAATGGCCTATTGTTCTTGCTGTTGGCGCTCGCTCTGATCGCCGAAAGGAACCAGCACCACTAATGGTAGAGACGATTCAATGGGTGGACGGCGCGGTGGTCATGATCGATCAAACCCGCCTGCCGCTCGAAGAGAGTTACGAAACCTGCCGCACCTATGAAGAGGTGGCGGCGGCCATCCGCGACATGATCATTCGCGGAGCGCCGGCCATCGGGGTCGCCGCAGCCATGGGTGTGGCGCTGGGCGCACTCCAGGCCGAGGGCCCGGATCTGGACGCCCGGATGGAGACTGTCTGCTCCACGCTGGCGGCCACGCGGCCCACTGCGGTCAACCTGTTCTGGGCCATCGACCGCATGCGGCGCCTGTACGGTTCGCTCGCCGGCCGCCCGGTGGCCGAGATTCAGCGGACGCTGGTGGAGGAAGCGCTGCGGATACGCGAAGAAGACATCGCCATCTGCCGCGCCATCGGCCGCAACGGAGCGGAACTGGTGCCGGCGGGGAAGACCGTGCTGACGCACTGCAATGCCGGGGCGCTGGCCACCGCCGGTTACGGCACGGCGCTGGGCGTGATCCGCGCCGCCGTCGAGAGCGGCAAGAACGTGGACGTGTTCGCCGATGAGACCCGTCCGTTCCTGCAAGGCGCGCGGCTCACGGTATGGGAACTGCAGCAGGACTCGATCCCGGTCACGCTGATCACCGACAACATGGCCGGCCATTTTCTGAAATCGGGCCGCATCGGCTGCGTGGTGGTGGGGGCCGACCGGATCGCCGCCAACGGCGACGTGGCCAACAAAGTGGGCACGTATTCGGTGGCCGTGCTAGCGAAGGAGAATGGCGTTCCGTTTTACGTGGCGGCGCCCATTTCCACGCTCGATCTGACGCTGGAATCGGGGGACAAGATTCCCATCGAACAGCGCGCCGCCGCGGAAGTGACGCACGTGTTCGGCCACGCGGTGGCGCCGGAGGGGACCGCGGTCGAGAACCCGGCCTTCGACGTGACGCCGGCGCGCTACGTTGCCGCCATCATCACGGAGAAAGGCGTGGCCCGCGCGCCGTATGAGGAATCTCTGCGAAAACTGGCGGGCTGATGCAGGCCGCCGGACGCTCATGTTAAGGTGAAATCGATGAGAAACGTTCTATCCATTCTGCTTTGTACCGCAGCTCTTTTGAGCGCTCAACAGGCCCGCCGGGCGCCTGGCTGGGCTCTGCCCGATTCCAAGATGAAGGTCTACGACCTGGCCGATTTCCGGGGCAAGATCGTGCTGCTCGAGTTCCTGCAGACGGACTGCCCCCACTGCTCCGTCGCCGCCGATACGCTCCACCAGGTGGAAGCCAGGTACGGGCAGCAGATCCAGATCGTCGGAGTGGTCCACGCCCAGCACGATAATTCCGTCACGGTGGGCAGCTACATAACCGGCCACAAAGTGGACTATCCGATTCTGCTGGATGCCGGCCAGATGATGTACTCGTACGTGCTGAACCCGCAGATCCAATTTCCGCACATCTATGTGATCGATGGCGCCGGCACGATCCGGTTCGACTACGTGTACGATGCCACCACGCGGGATGTATTCGAAGGCAAAGGCCTGTTCATCGCCATCGACCGCCTGATCTCCGAGAAGAAGCGATAGTTCCGATGACAGGCTCCGTAACTCCCGAACTCCCGGCCTTGAATTCGGGAGTTATGTAGCCTGTCACCGTATTAGGACGTGGAATTGGAGCGAGCGAGCGGGGAGTTGGTTCGTGATTCCCACTAGCGGCGCGCCAAAGCCGGCTCCGGCCGTGCCGCCGTTGCCCCAGGTCCCGCTGTATCCGACGAAGTTCGCGTGATTGAATGCGTTGAACGCTTCCACACGCAGCGACAGGCGGGCGCGTTCTCCCCGCAGGCCGAATGACCGCTCCAGGAACGGCGACACCTCGTAGACGGGCAGGTCGTGCCCGGTATTGCGTCCTACTACCACGCCATCGATCACCGGACGGTCGGCGGTAGCTCCGTCCCCGCTGTTGCTGGCGCCCGTGGTGTAGTTGTACGGCAGCCCCGTTGCCACGGTTGCGACGCCGCCGAAGTGTATCTTTCCGGGCAGGATGTACACTCCGCTCAGCACCAATCGCTGGCGCTGGTCGAAGATCGCGTTGCCGTTTTCCACTCTCCCTGTCATCAGCGGATCGTTGGGATTCTGCGAAGGGATGTCGGGGTCCACATTGTCGATAGCGTGCGACCAGGTGTAACTCGCCAGCATGGAGAGCTTCCGGCTGAAGCTGTGCGACAGATTCACGTCCAGTGCATCGTAGTAAGCGTAGCCATCGTTGACGTCGCTCTGGATCAGCGCGTAGGGCGGCTGCGGATTAGTAGCCACAGACGGATTACACGCCATGCCGTTCTTCTGGTACCAGGAAATCCAGTAGGGCCGCGTGCAGTTGGCGGCTTGCGCCGAGCGCACCTGGCCGGGCGCGGTGCGAAGGAAGGACACGGGCGGATCGACATCGAGAGGCCGATTGATCCTGAGCGTGTGCGAGCCCACATAGTCCACGCTCAACAGCCAGCCCGCGGAAAGACGCCGCTCCATGCCCAGGCTCCACTGCCCGGAGTACGGGTTCTGCAGCGCGTTTTGATAGCCGGTCAACGTCGCGGTAGGGAAGTATTGGTCGTAGTACGAGGTCATTCCGGGTCGGATGTAGAGGCTGCGCAAAGGCATCTGGGCGCCCGCCGGGAATACTGGCAGCGGCACGGCCGCCACGCTCGCCGGGAAGCCGATCTGTCCCGGCGACGCCGTATAGTTGAAGACTCCGGTGGGCCCGGTGAGCGCGTAATTGGCCTGCGAGTTGTCCACGATCTGCGAGTAGTAGATGCCGAAGCCGCCGCGGATTACGGTCTTGCCGTCGCCCTTCCAGTTGTAAGAGAAGCCCACGCGCGGCGCGAAATCCCGGCGCGAATCGGCGAAGGTCTGCCGTTCGTAACGCAATCCGAGGTTGAGTGTCAGGTCTTTGCGAGCGTGAAAATCGTCCTGCGCGAAGAGCGACCATAACGTGTCGGTCACGGTGTACGCGGCATTGCCGTAACTCTGCGCATAGGTCTTGACGTTCGAGATGTTATTCAGGTAGGCCTGGCTCTCGCACACCTGGAGCGGCTGCGTGCAGGTGTTGTAAGTGAATACGCCCAGATAGCTGGGGCCGCCGAATTCCTTACTGTCGCCGCCCGTGTGGGCCACAATCGTGTCCTCGCCGAACTTCAACTGATGACGCCCGAAAACCGCCGACAGGGTGTCCGCCGCCTGATATTGGCGATTCATGAGCAGCGCCGATTGCGAGGTCCCGGTGGTGAAAGTGCCGCCCGAGGAGATCGGCACGGAATACTGCGTGCCGTAGATCGCGGGGTCGAATTCGGTGATGGGCGACGCCAGTTGAAACTGCAGCCGAAGGTTGTTGACCAGGGCCGGCGTGAGCGCCGCCGTCTCGCCTACCTCGGTGGAGTAAGTGCGGCGGCGGAACGTGCGCGCCACCGTCGCCAGGCTATTGCCGCCCACGATGCCGTTGGGGTTGGTGTCGTAAAAGCCGTCCAGGTTGGAGCGGAAGAACAGCGTGTTCTTGTCGTCGATCTGGTGGTCCAGGCGAAGGAACGTCAGCCAGCCGCGGTAGTGCCCGGTAAAGTCTCCTGGCGCGACCGGGGAAATGATGGGCGAGACGCGGTTCTGAATGCTATCTTCGCCGGAGAAGAAGAATTGCGTGCGCCGGCCGAGGGGCCCGGAGAGCGAGAGCCCCGATTGATACAGCTTGTCTTCGGCGATATCGTTGCCGCTGGCCGCATTGGCATTGGTGAAGCCGGAGAGCCTGGCCGAGGTCGAGGCCGGCCGGAAATTCGCGAACACGCTTCCACGAAAACTGGCGCCGCCGCTCTTGGTCACGATGTCGATGGCACTGCCGGTGCTGCCGCCATACTCGGCGGAGAAGGCATTCACCAGCACCGTCATCTCCTGCACGGTATCGAGCGGCAGATTGCTGAAGATGGTCTGGCGCCCCCAGCTATCGTTGCCCGTGCCGCCATCCACAACGAACCACGCCTGGCGCCGGCCCGCGCCGTTGGTGGTGAAGAGATTCTCGTTCATGAAAACATCGCCCTGGTTGATGGCCGGGCGGTTGGCGGCATCGAGCATCGGTAAGTACGTGATGCGCCGGTTGAGCAACGGCGTCTCTTCGGCGTCTCCTGCGCTCAGCCGGACGCCGATCTGCGGCTGATCCGTGCGTACTTCGCCGGCCACGCCCGTGACCGTGATCGCGCTCTTGCCGCCCGCCACGCTGAGTTGCAGATCGACGGACGCTGTGGTGCCGCCCTGAAGCTGTATGCCGCTCAGTTGCACATCGGCGAAGCCCTGCTTACCGGCGGTAATTTCATAGGCGCCTGCGACCGGCAGGCTCTCCAGCGTAAACGCTCCGCTAGCGTCGGTCTGGGCGGCCCGTTCCAGGCCGGTCTGCGTATTCCTGACCTTGACTGCGACGCCGGGAGCCGCGGCGCGGCTGGGATCGACGATTCGTCCGTGGAGAATGGCCGTGTCCGGGGTCTGGGCCGCAAGAAACAGAGGAAACGCAAGCGTCGAAAGAAAGATGATTCGCAGCATAGTCGTCCGAATGATTCTTACAGGATACTAAACGCCGCATGAATGACCGCCGCCGGGCGAAATTGAGTGCGCCACATTGCCGCCGGGTACCGTATCATGAACCTCAGACGGTACCATGGATTCGCCCAGCACCACTTCCGCGCTCCTCGAACGGGCCAAATCCGGCGATACAGAAGCCTTGTCGCAGGCGCTCGAAAGGAACCGCCGCCGTCTCACCGTGCTGGTGCATTTTAAGTTGGGCCCGCGCGCGCGGCAACTCTCCGACGCGGAAGATGTGGTGCAGGAGGTATATCTGCGCGCGTTCCGCGCCATCGACCGGTTTACCTACCAGTCGCCGGGCAGCTTACTGCGATGGCTCTCCTCCATCGCCGACCATGTGATCGTGGACCGCGCGCGGTATCGGGGGCGCGAGAAGCGGGCGGGCGAAGACGTGCCGTTCCGGTCGGAGAGCAATCCGCTCGGTCCGGAACCTCTCGATACGCAGACTCCGAGCCGTTTGTTGGCGCAGAAGGAAGCCGTAGAGCGCCTGCTGGACCGGCTGAACGCCTTGCCCGAGGATTACCGCCAGGCGATTCTGATGGCCAAGATCGAAGGGTTGTCTACCGTGGAAATGGCGCAGCGGCTGGGCAAATCGCGCGAGGCCGTGGCGCTGGTGGTGTACCGCGCGGTGAAGCGCTTTCGGGCGATTTGCCAGGGAGAGGAAGCGTGACTGGCGATGAGCGCGAGAAGCGGCTCGCCGAGGCACTGGCCGATGTGTTGGACGGCAAGCCCACGTCCGTGATTCCGGAACTGGCGCCGGAACTGGCCGCCCTGGCGGAGATCGACCGCGCCATTGAGCCGTCGGCGCCGTTACCGGATCGCCTGTCTGGGCACAAAATCGCGGGCGAGATCGGCAGCGGCGGGATGGGCCGCGTGCTGCTGGCGGTGGACGAAGCGCTGGGCCGCACCGTGGCCATCAAGACCCTGGCCGACCGCTATGCCGGCGACCCCGTGTTACGCGTCCGCTTCATGGCCGAAGCGCGCGCCACGGCCAAACTGAACCATCCCAACATCGTGCGCATTTACAGCCTGGGACCGGCCGACGAGCCGCCCCACTTCGTGATGGAGTACGTGGAGGGAGTGCCGCTCACGAGCGCGGCCGGGCGCCTCACCTGGGGCCAGCGCGCCGCCCTGATGCGTAAAGTGGCGCTGGCCGTGCAGTTCCTCCACGAGCGCGGCATGCTGCACCGCGATCTGAAGCCCGGCAACATTCTGGTAGGTCCTGACCTGGAACCCAAACTGGTGGATTTCGGACTGGCCCTCGACCTCGGCGCGCCCGAGCGTCTCAGCCGAGCGGGCGACGTGGCCGGAACGCCGGGATACCTGTCGCCCGAGCAGGCCGCGGGCCAGCCGCAACTCGACGCGCGCAGCGACGTCTTCTCCCTGGGCGCCGTTCTCTACGAACTTCTGACTGGCCAGCCGCCTTTCCAAGCCGGCACCCTCGCCGAGTTGTTGCGCCGCATTCGCGAGGAAGATCCGGCGTTGCCGCGGCGCATCGACGCCGCCATCCCGCGCGACCTCCAGAACATCTGTCTCAAGGCGTTGGACAAGGATCCGCAGCGGCGCTACGGCGCGGCGCGCGAAATGGCAGACGATCTGCGCCGCTTCCTGGCGGGCGAGTCCGTCCTGGCCGAACCGGCCGCCTACGCGCGGTTGATCGCCGGAAGAGTCGAGCACCACCTGCGCGACCTGGATGGCTGGCGGCACGAGCAGATCATTTCCGAAGAGGAGCACAGCGGCATTCGCAAACGCTACGAACGCCTGCTGGAGCGCGAAGACGCCTGGATCATGGCCGCACGCCGCCTCACACTTCCGCAAGTGAGCCTTTACCTCGGCGCCTGGATTTTGGCCGTGGGCGCCGCGCTGGTGGCCTTCTTCCCGTATCCTTCGCTGCGCGGAGTTCCGGAAGTGCTGGCGGTATGGACGGCGGCCGCACCCACCGCGTGGATCGGCGTGCGCACGTGGCGGCGCGGCTACTATCGCGTGGCCATCGCCTACATGCTGGCATTCTGTTTG